>Ga0182024_10000345_pt1 | contig 118407 bp, 110 predicted proteins | sample P32metaG_FD_120480 | JGI IMG/M metagenome (GOLD analysis project Ga0182024, IMG submission 120480) | Permafrost microbial communities from Stordalen Mire, Sweden - P3-2 metaG (Illumina Assembly) | ecosystem: Environmental > Terrestrial > Soil > Wetlands > Permafrost | place: Sweden: Stordalen... | reverse complement strand
ATGTGATAAGCCCGTTGAGCCCACTTGGGCGAATTGCGCGTATTGCGGACAGCAACTGCCCGAGCCGGCGACGCGAGCTACACAAAATCCCTCTGTGGCGACGTGACGCCGTGCGCCTTCGCGATTTGCGGTCCGGGATTGACTGGTTTCGCTTCCTCCGTTTGTTCGACGCTGGTGGATTGATACTTGACGAAAACAGGCGTTACACTCAGAACTGCGCCATGCGCTATCGGATTCCAAAGTGATAGCCTCTTTAAAGGATGCAAAACCTCCTGCGGCAACCCGGCCGCAAGCACTGGCCCCACTTGCCGACTGACCTCTCAACTCGAATCAAGCAGTGCACCCGCTCATGTAGTCGGTGAGTGTAATCGCGATGTTACGCCAACCATAAGAGCTATAGTCAGCCAAACGGCTACCACTACATACACCCACCCAAGATGTGGTCGATCTGCCGAAGATGGTTCAAGTCGTGTGCCGCTTCCAAGCGAACGAACTCTTCGACCGTTTGCCGTCCGCGTACCTCGTGGACCCCATAGCACTCCACCCACCGTGCGCGCGGGACCGACTCCAACAGTCGCAGGTTGCTCTCGCGCAGGCGCCCGAAAGACCCCTGCCGAAAGACTCGCATCTTGCTGCGCGTAACCCAAGCGCTCCGCCCATGCCGCCTCATCCCACCACGTTAAGGCCACGCCCGGATTCGCGAGCACGTTTCGCAATCGCCACCCCATCGCCAGCTCCGCGTCCGCCAAGTGCGCTACGATCTCGGCGATTGACCACTTTTCAGGTGCAGGGCGCCGGATCAAATCCTCGGGCGCGACATCGCGCAGACGCCGTTCAAGCTGCGATGGGGTGGCTTGTTGGACACCGAGGGGCTCCTCATCGCCAAGATAGCTTAGGACTCGATTTCGGTATGCTTCGAACGTCTCTGCCATTGTCCTCAAAGCGCTGGTGGTTTCGTTTGCTTATCTTAACTGACGTTAAGAGGCGTGACTGTTCAAAAACTCCTTCTCTCAAAATCGATGAAAATAAAATCGCGTCAGGAAGCTTTAGGATCGATTTTCTCGGGTCGCCTAGACACTTTCTATTCCCCAAATTTTGGCTAATTGGGATGAAAAGTGAGTTTTTCAACAGCCACGCGATATTACAACAGCCATCGCTTGCTGCATCAGGTTCTGACCCTGTACCACTTTGAGCGGTTGTCCAACTCTGAGCAACCGTTCTAATGTATTTAGGCTGATCTTATGTTTGAGCGAGCGAATTCAGGATATGCGGTGACACACTCGGATCGGCCCACACAGCTTAGTGCTAGTTGTCTCCTCGGTGGGCGAGTGAATGATGCAGCAAACCGTCGAAGCCATGTCTCGAACCACGCTACTGCACTGTGAGCGAGACCGTTCCCACCTGCGTAATGTTGCCGGAAGTGCCAGTGACGGTAATGACGTACGGACCTGGGGTAGTGCCGGAATTTCCTCCACCTCCGCCATTACCGCTCCCGCCGCAACCGAGTCCAACAAGGGACAAAAGCAGTACGAGCGTTCCGAGAATCCACCGCCATCTCCGCTGTCCAGCCGGGATGCCAACGAGCAAGATGCACGCGAGACCTGTGCCGCCCACCAATGGCCGGAAGAACCTGGTCCGGTTGAGAGCGGAACTGGGCGCCGTGGTGGTGACAGTGAGAGTAGTTGTTTCCGCTGTAGAACCGCTGATAGTCACAGAGGCTGGAATGTTGCATGTCGCCGGATCGCTTGCGGCCGCAGGAGTAATTGCGCAACTCAGACTAATCGCGCCAGTAAATCCGCCCGACGGCGTCAAAGTGATCGTGGATGTGTTTTCAGTAGTCGCTCCGGGAGCCACACTGACTACTGTACCGGTAATGGAAAAGCTGGGCGTGGGCAGGTTGATAGCATAAACGGCGCTGGCAACGGCACTCAAGGCATAGCCGCTGGCGCTGGCAATCGCCTCCAGCGTTTCGGTGGAAGAAACGGTAATTGGCCCCCCGTAGACGGTCGAATTTGTCGTCGGTGCGCTGCCGTCGGTAGTGTAGTAAATGGTTGCTCCCGGAGTAGTGTCGCTGATGCTCACCGACTGCGCAGAGGAATACGTGCCGCCGCTCGGCACGAAGACGGGGGTGGCGGTGGCGAGGACGATGCTGTAGGTCGCGCTAGATACCGGACTCTGATCGTTAAAAACGTCCATCACAAACGCCTTCAATGTTGTTGTCGACGCTACGCTAATCGGATTAACGTAGACCGCCGAAGCCGCGGTAGGTGTCGTGCCGTCGGTGGTGTAGTAGATGAACTGGTTTCCGGAACTATCGGAGATGCTCACGGTCTGGGGCGTGGAGTAATTTCCCGTCGGGACAGAAAAGGTTGGAGCGTTGAGCTGGCCCACTTCCGTGACATCCACGATGACCTGAATGGATTGCGAATTGCCGCCACTGGTTCCGGTGATAGTTAGAGGAATGGGCTCCGCAATCAGAACCGCCGCGCCGGTAACGGAGATGGTCAGTGTGGATGAGCCAGCACCGGTGATGGTCGCTGGGCTGAAACTTCCGGTAATGCAAGTAACGCCATTACAGGTGTCGGGAGTGGCCGTCAAAGTGACAGGGGAATCGAAGCCGCCGGCAACTAGGATATTGACCGTCGTAGTTCCGGTGGTGATGGTGGGTGTACCGGGGCCCGTGGCGCCAATGTTAATCGGGTTAGGGGTCGCGACTAGCTCGAAGGACGGTTCGGGGGCGGGAGCGGCTGGTTCGTAGATCCAAAGGTCGTTGAGCTCCGCCTGGGATATACCAGTGGTCCCGCCCAAGCCGCCAAAGGCCCAGAGATTGCCGTTGGAATCGATCCAACTGGCAGTTCCTGTTCTTCCGGAAGGAGTGTTCGTAGCGGCCGGCTTTCCTTTTACACCGTATGTTCCCGAGGTATTGTCGCAGACAAAGATGTCTTCCGAGGAAGCTCCATTCATCCAGGCCCACTCGTTCGAGGCGGATTCAAACACCCACATGTCGTTGCAGGAACTTACTGATCCATCAATGTTCGTTGTCACCGACTGCACCCCGCCAAAAAGCCAGAGATTACCCTTCGCGTCAGTCCAGCTGGTGCCATTGCTGCGACTGGGTGGGATGTTGGCGATGGCTGGAGTTCCCTGAGTGCCGTAGATGCCAGATTCCCCGCACCAGTTCTCCGAGCTGCTTTCGCCACAGATCGAGGTGCTGTTTCCGCTCATCCATGCCCATTGCTTGGTAGATGGGTTGAATTCCCAGAGATCGTACTGATCGATAAAGGAGAAATCGTCGCTCTCCCAAAAGACAGAGCCTATGCCACCGAAGAGCCACAGGTTGCCGTCGTTGTCTGTCCAACCCATGGCGGCTATGCGGCTTCCTGGGCTGATGCCCGGCGCGAACGCTCCGAGTGCCCCATAGAGGGCGGGCCAACCGCAGTACCCGTTGTTCGTGGCGCTGGCTGCGCATGCGGAAGGCAAAGAACTGCCTCCGCCCATCCACGCCCACTCCTGGGTGGTGGGATCGAACTCCCAGAGGTCGTCCAGTTGACCGTAGTCTGCCTGGCTGTCGAGACCTTCGCCGCCGTAGATCCAGACATGGCCGCCTTTGTCGATCCAGCTGGTGGCCGAGTCTCGGCTGCCTGGAATATTTGCGGCAGCTGCGGAGCCAAGTGTCCCGTAGACTCCCGGTTGGCCGCCACTGCTGCCGATGGTGCTGCTTCCCCCTATCCAGGTCCATTCGTTTGGGGCCGTCGTTTGCGCACCCGCAGGCGTGGCAATGCCAATGCTAATGAATGCATTCAGGCACACGGACAAAATACTCGTCTTAAGGGTGATCCGCACCGATCCCGGCAAACTTCCTCACAAGCCGACTTTGAGACCGTGTCGCGAAGATTCTTTCAATTGCACAACTTCCAATTTGGAACAAGGTGGCGCGAGACAGGGCTGGAGATTTGTCGGGTTGGTCCACCTAATCACGGTCAAGGCTCAACGTAATTTCATAAAGCTCTCCAGCGCCGTGAGCCCCGTATTCGCCAGCTGTCCCGTATAACTCCCCTGCAATTCCGAAGATAAGGTTGCCGATCGGCTCGCTGCCATCAGGCCCATCAAAACTGTACAACACGCTCTCGGTCCATTGGCCGCTGACATTCTTAAGAGAGAAAACCGTGCCATCGCCCCCCTTGCCACCAATCGAGGTTGTTCCATATAGGGTGCCGGCCGAATCGATTATCACGCCGGTGTAGGGAGCTGATCCGGAACTGCCGCCAAGGAAGCTATACAAAATACTTTCTGTCGCAACGCGAGACTTGGGGCGCATCAGCTCGAAAACGGTGCCGGAATTAACCGATCCTCCGGCTGAGGTTGTGCCATAGAGATTCCCCGCTGTGTCAAAAGCGAGGCTTCCCGCGTAAGGAACAGCTCCATCTCCACTACTTCCCGTAAAACTGTGGAGCACAGTCTCCTTCCATCCTTCTTTATTGTGTGAGAGCCTGAAAACCGTCCCGACATTGGCAACTCCTCCTTGGCTCGTCGTACCGTACAGGTTCCCTGAGCGATCCCGGATGAGGCCAGAAATAGGTGCGCTTCCGTCATTCCCGCCAAACGTGTGGAGTAAGATTTCTGTCCAGCCGCTCTCTGAATGCTGTAGCTCAAAGACAGTTCCGTACCCTCCAGTGCCTCCCTTCCAGGTCGTTCCGTACAAGTTGCCATGTGGGTCGAGGATCACTCCAGCCTGAGGTATGCTCCCGTCTGTCCCGCCTGCAAATCTGTACAGAACATTCTTTGTCCAAGAGCCGTTCACAAGAATTAACTCAAAGATCGTGCCACATCCACCGTTACTGCAATCTCCGGCCCCGCCGCCATATTCAGTAGTGCCGTACAGGTTGCCTTTGTTATCGAACGCGAGACTATTGGGCCCAAGGCCGTCGTCACCTCCCATAAAGGTGTAAATGGAACTGAGTTTGCCGGAACTGGCCGTGAGCATGAAGACCGTGCCCGCACCAGAGCCTCCAGCATTCGTCGTACCGTACAGATTTCCGGCCTTATCAAGGATGACACCCGCCTCCGGATAGCTTCCGTCACTGCAACCGGGGAGAGCGCAAAAAGAGTACAAAATGTTTTCTTCGCCAAAGGCATACGTTGCGATGGTCACGAGCAAAATCAATACCGCCATGGCCACGGTCTTGTGTGAACACAATCTCGATTCCCTAATCGATGGCCACGACAACCGCCTCCAACGATTCTTGTCCATTGGCTTCCCTTCGGTGGTGTCTGATGAAAACGCGTTTACTGGAACGGGGAAGTATAACCCGGTTTGACTTGGCCATTCGCGTAAATTCTCGTCTTCATGAGCAGCGTACGCTGAAGGATGCGCAGCACATTCTGCGCAATGTCCCCGCCTGGTCGAAAAACCAGAAGTTGTCCAGAAACGGGCTTCTGGGAAGCGCGCGCCAGAATCAGCAACGGCAAGTGATCTTGAGGTTGGCGGGCACTCGGACAGAACCCGAATGGGCTCGCGTCCACAAGGCTGTAATGAAATTGTAATGATGGAAGGATCAGAACCGGTCAAATCAAATACACAACGGACAAGACGGCCAGCCTTGCAAGCGCTGAAAGAATCGAATAAAGTAGAACACCTTCAAAACGCGGCAACTTCCCCTTGTGTTCTCATAATCCGTGGCCTGCGATCCGTTGCGTTGTAAAGAGGCCAAACGGCTGGCAAAGAAATCTGGATCTCTTGAAGCCCTTTTCTGATTTGCTGCCGCGCGTTGGGCACGCTATGAGATGAGTCGCAGTTGCTCATATTTGCTCGCAGCAGTAGATTGTCTTCAGCAGCCATGAGCCTACCCGATAATGCGGAACTCCGTGGACTACTGTCCTCGCTTTCTGTTGTGGCACCATCAGAAACCGCCGACTACGGAAGCGTTGAAGCTATCCCTGTTGGAAATATACTCGACAGTTCCAACAGAATTGTCGAGGATGCGAGGAGGATCTGGTTTAAGTCATCAGGTCAGATGCGATGGGAATCGCTCGTGAAACGAATCCAGGCTGAACTGATCTATCGCGGTCACAAGAGCAAAGAATCAGTTGTGTACGTGCTACTCTGCATCTACTGCTTGCTTCCAGAAAAATCGGTCAACCCAGTCGAAAGTCTGAATTGGATCTTAGACAAGATCCTCTCGACGAACCTGACCCAATTTTATATTTTACCCGGCCAGACACCGGCGGAGTTTCAGCGCTTCGCTTTCGGTCAGTTCACAATAGGAACTCTGAACGCCAGTCGCCTCGAATCGCGGTCCAGAAAAGCAGGGTCCGATTACTATGCGAGATACTACACGAGTCTTCTCGGAAAGCTGACTATCGAGAGAGATTCTGCGCCCGTGAAAGCGCTAGATTGCCGGTCAATCAAAGATTCGATCAGCCGGTATCAATACAGTACGTCGGATTGGAACCGCTTTGTCGAAGCGTATTACTGGAGCCTGTCAGAGGAATATTGGGACGAATGTTGGGAGGTATTTTTCACCTCTCAATCTCTCTTGATAGCAGCGGGTGCGCCAGTGCTTCGGCCGCGACTCTTTCAAATGGTTCCGGGAGTAGTTCCGGTTTCTATTGTTTTGTCTGAAGAATGGGGGCACGTTTCGCCTGGTCTGCTTGGCCACATCACCATGGATTTTGGTGGAGTGGACAAAATATATCCAGCAACTGCTGAGCGTCTGAAGCGACAGTATGGATTTGAAGGATTTACATCAAACGATCTCCATCGAACTTTACAGGCATATGCGTCCTTTGTAGCTCGAGCCGAACTCCACCTTGCTGAGGCGAACGTGGACGAAGCGTTCATGCATTACGTGATTGCTCTAGACCTCGTATTCGGAAGCGAGCAGTCCATCGCGCAGACGGTGTCAGAGCGAGTAGCAATGATTGTTTGCAGGACCATTGGGATGAGCTTTCGAGATGCTGTGTCTGCGATATCCAAAGCGTACGGCGTTCGAAGCAAGTATGTACATGAAGGGCATCCGGTCAAAGGCGAAATGATCGATCAGATCAAGGTCATATGCCGTGAAGTTCTGCATTGTTTGCTGAGATTACAGCGATCCAACGACATGCGCATCGATCAATGGCTCAGTAACCTAGACTATTTCGTCGCCTCAGTTGAAGCGAATCGAGCAATTGCCGACCAGGAGCTCAATGACAACGAAATTGTCTGAGGTTCAACTCATTCGACAGCCCAGGTGTGCTTCTTCGCGGATCGTGCCGTTGCGACTCGGCGTTGTTTAGTGTGGTGTAGTTCACGGTAGAGTCGACCCGAGCACGCTCGCGCATAGTTCGTAGAGCGGTGTTGCTTCCGCTATTGTTGCGTCCAAGTGTTCAAAAAAGTCTGTTAATAGGGACGCCAATATCGAATAGGGTTCGCGGGGCACCTGCTCCGCCGCCGCGTGGCGCGGGACCGCTCCGGGACCGATTGAAAAAGCAGTTTTCGGCCCCGGCGCCCCAACGGACTTAGTAACACCGCGCGGTCCCAAGTTCAGGCGCGACGCGCATTCGTCCGTTGGCTCCTCCTCCTCCTTCGGAGGAATATCGTTGTTCGCCTCCAGAAGAAAGCCGGAGGATCGCGTCCAAATGGCGGCCCTTACACGGTCCTTGCGGTATAGCGCGACGATGATCGCTACAAGAAGAACTGCAATAATCAGTGCGGGAAAAAGGCTGAATGCAGGAATTGTCATCGCCGGTTCCCCATGGGGGCCATAGCGCTAATAGATCCCGCGAGTTGCTGGGCGAACGCTGCCCCTCGCTGACCCGCTTCGCTGTCTGCGCGACTTCTCTCGCTAAGGCTTCGACCAACGCAGGTACGTGATCGATGGCTCTAAGACGCAGGTTGCGGGGTGCGTCGTTGAATAACCACGAATCCCTTGTCGCCTCAGAAGATTCCGGTCGTTCGTCTATGTCAACAGTGCAAAGGCAAAGCCCCCACCGTGATGGCCAGCGCAGTAACTTTTTCCCAGTGGGAGAAACGAACGCTTCGATGGCACCGGCAACAATCAGAATTGGAATGGTGCCGAGCAGCAACTGGACCGCTTCCGATCCGGCGCGCACCAGGGATTCGCGCCGCGGAAGATACCCGGGGAATAGCAGCCCCGAGGCGATGCGCAACCCAGCCCCGCCGGCGAGAAAGATAGCGGGAAGTTCGAGAACGCCATGGGGCGCGACAAATTCCCAAAGTTTCAAGCTCATTCCAGCGAGGTGGCACGCCATGCCAATCACCCCGATCAACAGGCCATTGAAAAGCAGCATGTAGATGGTGCCCAGTCCGGCGGTGATGCCGAGAGCGAAGGTCATAAACCCTACGCTCATGTTGTTGGTCATGATGGCGCTCGAGGCGAGCGGTTTGATGCCGACAATCGAATGCGTCCACATCTCGTGCTTCTCGATGGTCTGCACCATTTGTGGGCCGAGGATACTGAGTTTAAAGTCGGGGTCCTGGAAAGTAAGAGCAGCACCAACCAGGGCCGACACCGCAAAGATGGCGAGTGCAATTTGTACAAACCGCAAATTGCGCCGAACAACTTGCGGATAGAGGTCACAGCGAAAAAACCAAGAATTGCTACTGGGCTCGTCTTACGCGCGGAATAGATGATATTGTGAGCGCGCGCCAGAAGTTGATTCAGGTAACGGGCGAAATGAACCGAACTACGGTCCTCGCGCAGCGTGGCCAGATCGGCGGCAATTTGCCGGTACAGCAAGCCCAGTTCCTGCAGTTCGCTGCGGTCGAGGCTGGGAAGGCCGCGACGTGTGCCCTGTTCGAGAAGTTGTTCGAGCCGAGACCAGTAGGGCTTGCGCTTATCTAACCAACGAGTGGAGATCATGTCATTTTTTCGAGGTCGTAGCGAGGACCGAGCCGACAATCAAGTCGACGATCGGGCCGACTTCCGGGCCGACTCGCGAAACGAAGATCGTATCCAGGTGGATACTCCCGAGCAGATTTCGCTGGAGTTTCCACTGGCTGGAATCGGCAGCCGGTTCATGGGCCTTGCTGTGGATACTTTACTTCAGGTTCTGCTCTATATCGCGGGAATTTTTGCCATCATCGGAATCGAAAAATACGCACCCACTCTGCCGATATGGCTGGCATGGCTCCCCGCATCATGGGCGCCTGCCTTGTTGATCCTGTTTCTATTTTGCGTTTATTGGGGATACTTCGCCTTCTTTGAAGTCATCTGGAAGGGACAAACTCCGGGGAAAAGGCTGGCAGGAATCCGGGCCATCAAAGACTCGGGGCGCGCCCTCAACGTATACGAGGTGATCGGCCGCAACTTATTGCGGGCCGTGGATTGGCTTCCGAGCATGTATATCGCCGGAATTGTGAGCATGATGATCAGCCGTCGGAACCAGCGTTTGGGAGACCACCTCGTTGGTAGCATCGTCGTGCACGACAAGCGGGCGGAGCAGATACGTCCGGAGTGGTCTTCCAGCGCGGAACAGACTTCCGCAAGTCCGGAACTCTCCAAGGTCACTCCAGAGGAACTTGTTCTGATCGAGACCTACTTACAGCGGCGGCATACTTTGGAACTCGGATTTCGGGATGCCACCGCGCTCAAGATCGCGACTCGGATGACCGCGAAGACCGGAATCGAGCGCCGCGAAGATCAGTCTCTTGACGACTTCCTGGAAAGCATTGCCCGGCAAGTGCGAGACAGTGCCCGCTTTCGATAGGGTATGGATCGAGCCCCAGCGATTAGAGGCCGATCATAAGGCATTGGAAAATGCCGCAACATAATACTCGGAGGTCAAGCAGTGCAGAAAAATCTTGCAATCGCGGCATTGCTTTTCGCGACTTCATTCTCGGCTTTGGCACAGCAGCCGAAACAGAAAGATTTCTTACTTGATCGGCTGACCGGCAGTTGGACTCTTCAGGGCACCATTGCGGGACGCGAGACCACGGACGATATCGAGTCCGAATGGGTGCTGAACCATGAATACCTGCGACTTCACGAAACCTCGCGCGCGAAGAACGCCCAAGGCCAGCCCGCGTATGAAGCAATCATCTTTATTGAATGGGGCGAATCGTCGAACTGTCGCCGCCTCACCATGGGCTGCAACGCATGAACATGCCGAAGCCGGTGTCACCAGGCCAGAGGGTTCTGCCAATCAGCGGTGCGCCCCGTGTTCCCGCGAGTCCGCTGTTGGAGATGTTCCTGCGCGCACACCGAAAGTAAAGACGCAATGGTTGAAACCAGAGTTGGGTAGTTGGTGCTATCACGTTAATCGCCACCGACGATAATGACCCTCGATCGCGTGCTCATGGACCCTCTCGAGTGTCGCTTTTCTTGGGTCGACATAAGACTACAATCGATCTTGGAGCCAGTAGGTATTTGGTCCGCTGTAAAGGGATTCCCCCCTCCGAGAAATCATCCGGACTGGGCAAAGCGGTGTCCACGATTTTCTTCCACTCCTGTGCTGTTCCCTCCTGCACATTGAACTCCAACTCTTCCCAGTACCCATTGATCATCGCGTAGATATCGTCATCGCCTTGAGAAATCCCGTGCAGGCAGAATGCCAAGCTGTGCGAGTCGGGAGACAAATCTGCGGTGGGCCCGACGCCATACCAGGAAACATCCTCTCGCCAGAACCTGCTCCGGCTCAGCGAAGGATGATTTTTTCGGAACGCAATCATCTTCTTGAAGAACCGGAAAATATCTTCATTCGCCTGGAGCTGACTCCAATCCAGCCAGCCAATCTCATTGTCCTGGTTATAAGGATTGTTGTTGCCTAATTGAGTATTCAAGAACTCGTCGCCGGCCCGAAACATCGGCGTACCGTTGGACAAGAAGAGTAGACAGCAGAAATTTTTCACCTGCTTCCGGCGCAGCGCGCGGACTGCCGAAGAGACGCCCTCGTCCCCTTCCTGCCCGCAATTCCAACTATAGTTCGCGTCGGTTCCATCCCGATTATTATTTCCATTTTGCCAATTGTGCTTGCGGTCATAGGACACGAGATCGTAGAGAGTAAAGCCGTCGTGGGAGGTTACGTAATTCACACTTTGATATGCGTGATAAGCATCGGCGCGGCTGTCTGGAAATAAGTCATCGCTGCCATAGATACGCCGCATCACCTCGGGAACCATCCCCGTGTCACCCTTGACAAACCGGCGAATGTCGTCGCGAAACCGGCCGTTCCACTGGAGCCAAGTCAGGCCCGGGAACCCTCGCCCGAGCTGATAAGCGGCTGTGTCCCACGGCTCCGCGATCAAACGCACTCGCCCCAATTCTGGATCAGCGGCAATTTCACTGAAGATGGGCGCTTCGCCCCAGTTGAGGGACCCGTCTGCATTGCGGCTAAATACCGACGCCAGATCAAAGCGGAATCCGTCGATATGCATCCCTCGCTTCCAGTAACGCAAGCTGTCAATCACCATCTTGCGCACGTGCGCCTGGCCGAAATTCAGGGTGTTCCCTGTGCCCGAGTAGTTGGCATATGGATTTGCCGGGTCGGAAGACATCATGTAATAGCCAGTGCTGTCGAGACCCTTGTAGCTGTAGATCGGTCCTTTATAGTCGCCCTCGCAGGTGTGGTTGTACACAACGTCCAGCACCACGCCGATATCAGCCTCATGAAAAGCCTTCACCATATTCTTGAATTCAAGACGCTGCTCATCAGCACGGTGTGTGCTCGCGTACTGAGCATGCGGCGCGAAGAAATTCAAAGGCATATAGCCCCAGTAGTCGCCTTCTTGTGGATCACGCTGAAAAACCGGCATCAGTTCTACAACCGTTACTCCGAGTTCCTTTAAGTATGGGATCTTTTCCACGAGGCCGGCGTATGTGCCGGCACGCGATGGGTCGACACCCGAGTTTGGGTTCTTCGTGAAACCTTTCACGTGAAGTTCGTAGATGACTGCATCCGACTCATGATACTGAGACCGATCCCCCGACCAGTCAAATGTCGATCGGTGATCAAACAGCACTCCCAAAGGCGCGCTGCCTGCATTGGATCCTTCTCGCATGGCCAGGTTCCGATCAAAACCGGGCGGGAAGAAAATGCACTTCGCGTACGGATCGAGGAGAACCTTCTGCGGGTCGAAACTGTGCAGTTGAGGAATCGTCTCGCCCGAGACAGAGTATGCGTAATAGCGAGCCTCGCCCATTTTTGTTACGGGGATCCGGCAGTGCCAAATCCGCCCCGACTTGTTGTGCAGGAAATCCAATTGAATCCTCAGAAGAGGATTCACTAGATCGGCTGGAGAATAGAGCAATAGAGTGACGCTCTCCGCAGGTTCCGAGTGAACGGCAAAATTGAACGCTTGTTCCTCTTCGATCCACTTGACGCCAAGTGGCAATGGGTTGCCCTCAGCCTGGTCCCAAGTTGGTCGCCTGGTAGGTGGCGCCGTCACGGAATGGGCAGTGTCGGCTAAGTTGGCGTGCTGCTCGAGGTTTGAATTGTTCACAGGTGTCTCTTTTTTCATCCGCATCCAGTTGCTATGTCACATATTCGCATGAACCCTTTTATTTTCGGTGCAGCGGGCCGGCTTCTCCGTAGCCAGCCTGGTCCGCAAAGAGCACCCGATCCACGAGCAACGCGGCTCCAGCGGCAGGACCCAGCCAAGGATCAAAACATAACAGACATATCCCGACTGATTGCGGTCGCTCCACAGTTCATCTCTGGAGAGACTTGATCTCCACGGCTCCCTCTTTTAACCCTAACGTCATAAACGTGACACATTTCCGACACAACCAATAATGCGCAACTTGATGACCCTTTAGGAAGGGCGCTTGCGGTAATGTAAAAATCTGTCGCGCTTCCAACTGAAAAAGTTTTCCCTCACTCAAGCGCCGCAGTGAGGAACTGGCCACCCCCATGATGCAGGCTATGGGGGAGATGGCGAAACAGGCCGCGACGGAACGAATAAAGCCGCTAGATCACGATTTTCACGACTGACTCGCGTGGGTATCTCCGCTGCGACGGAGGCCAATCGCCCCGGCCGGTAACGGTTCCCAAAGCAAGTTGAATTGAACTTCCGCCGGTAAATCCGCCAAAACCAGCGCCCCGCAAGGCTTTCTAATCCTAATTGTGCCAAAATCTCGCGCGCGATTTCAATAGCCGAAAATCTTCGAGCCTTAATTAAATTGGACGGCACTCGCCACCAACTTGAAATTCGCCATGGCCGCAGCACTTTTCGTTCTCCTGCTCGGGTATCTTTTTGGCGCAGGCCGATCTTCCGCTAAAGCTGACTCTTCTGTTTGATCGCGAGATAGGAATTAACCAATAAAGGAGCTAACTCGCCAGAGTCGGCTTCCACTGCAAGAGCGCCGCGCTCTCGCAATCGCGCCAATAAAAGCTCGCGGCGATGAATCACCTCCTGCGCAGCGGAAACCTGATACATCTCGCTGACATTCTTCGGCCGCTGCGAGGCCGCCATGCGAAGATCGGGCTGCCCTATGACGACAAACAGAACCAAATGCCGAGGCATGAGCTTGGCGACGGCCTCAATCACTTCCGGAGTCATCGCAGTTTCGGCTAAGTCGGTGATCCAAACTACCAGGCTGCGCCGCTTCTGATCGCGCATCAACTGACTGGCGGCCAGCAACTGAATCTCTTCTTTCGCCTCCGGGTAGGGCACGCGAATCTTCACCAGAAAGCGGTCAAGTTGAGCCTCGGGAAGCGGATATGTGCCTTCGAAGTCCACCGGATTCTGCGTGGCAAACACGGTGAAGTTTGGTGAAAGCACGTGCCGCTCTCCATCGATCGTGACCTGCCTTTCCTGCATGCATTCAAGCAGCGCGGCTTGGGTGCGCGGCGGCATGCGGTTCACTTCATCCACCAGCAACAGGTTGGTGAACACCGGTCCTCGGTGAAGCTGGAATGTGCTCGTCGACATGTTCAGAATCTTCGTTCCCACAATGTCCGCGGGCATCAGGTCCGATGTACATTGCACCCGCTGAAAATCCAGACCGAGAATGCGCGATAGCACTTTGATCGCAAGAGTTTTCGCAATGCCGGGGACGCCTTCCAATAGCGCGTGGCCTTGAGAAAGATGCGCGATCAGGCATTGCGTTTTCAATTCCTCCTGGCCCACCACCACCTTCCCCATTTCCTGCCGCACATGCTGTGCCAGTCTTACGACTGCTTCCATGCTGTCTTCTCCCCCTCCGGTGTTTGCACCAACTTCAAACGCACTGTGTAGTCGAAAAGAGTCTGCACCAGGCGAAGTGCCGTCTTGGCCGGAACCTTGGAATCATAACGGTAGGACTCGCACTCGGACAGCGTATTGGCGAACTCTAGCTCCGGCAGTCCCCTCCGCTCATGCACGGCGAGCGCCAGGTCCGGCACGCTGCTGTTCACTGACAATCCGAGGCGCCGGGTTAACAAATATCGGAAGCGCTGACACGAAATCTCTACGGCCATACTGCCGGCGTTCGCGTGTTCGTAAAGCATTCCGAGCGTGCGTACATACTCCAGCGGAGACACGCGCACTTCGCCTTCGGGAATCCAGACCGGCCCACTTCTTCGCGAGTAGGCCAGCAGGATCGCGATCGCGAAAAGCGCAAGCTGCAGCCCGATCCAGCCGATCATGCCCTTGCTCTTTCCGGTCGCCGCGAAGCGCTCGTGCCCGTGAATATATTCGTCCCACAGAATCCGCGTCTGTTCAGGCCCTCCGAGCGCCGTCAACAGAAATCCCAGATTCCCCAGTTCGTTGATCCCCGCATTCGTCAGCGGAGTTGATCCCGATAGCCAGAGCACTGTGCCTTCGCCAACTTTGTACTCGACGACAACCGGCTTTTCGGCTTCACCATAAAGTCCGATCACGCCGGTCCCCGGCGTCCAATAGGCTTGCGGGGCCAGCGTGATTTCAGGCGCTGCACGCGTGATGGGAGAAAGCGAAATTGCGGAGAAGCGCTTCCACGTCGTTCCGCTCAGTGGGTCCGGCACGGCATGGTTTGTCGGAAGGTAAAAATTTGCGAACCTGCCGGCAGCAATCAATCGTCCTCCGCTCTTAAGGAATGATTCGAGTTTCTCCCGCTCCTCATGGGCCGGGAACTCCGCTGGTTCCACAATAATGAGGGTTTTTCCTTTTCCATCTGCAGAAAGCTCGGCCAGCGGCTGCTCCCACGTCTGCGCCTGATAACCGGATTCCTGAAGCAGCAAGAATGCAGCTTTGCATCCGCCCGACCCCGCCGAATAAACGCTGGGAATATCTTCCGAGGAATCGGTGCCGCGTATCAGCAATGCCGCAACGCCAATCATGACGATAAAAACGCCGCTGGCGACGAGGAGTATCTTTCGGTCGGCGGGCGCTATTGGCATGGGCACCCAAGCCTCACCAGTTCGGCGAGGGTCTCTTGGAATCCATCAGCGCCCGCGGTTTGCATCCCATACCAAACACCTTCGAGACGCATCGTCAGTGCACGCAACGTCGGCTGATGGGTGCTGGTTGCGGGCAGAAGCCGAAGGTATTCGCGCGGCGTGCGCGCTTTGTTGGCGCGCCACGATCCTTGAGCTTCCAGAAAGGAAATGCCTCCCCAGTACGCAAGATGGATAGCATCGGCCCACTCCCCGCGTGCGGCCGCAGCCCGATCCTGCGCGATCCAGATTGGCCATTCCTTCGCGCTCACAGGCACGGACACAGGCATGATCGTCTCCAGGCGAGCACTATTGCGCACCGACCGATACATCCAATAGGCAAGCCCCAGCACGGCAGCGCCGATCAGGCCATATACCAGGATGTCGCTAATGACAGGAATCGCCGACGAGGCAAACATTCGACCGAGCAGCCGGATCAACAGCTCTGTAAGCCGTTGCTTAAGCCGGTCAAGCCAAGTCTGGCCGTGAACGTTGCGAAACTCGCTGCGGGCGAGAATACCGTTTAGCAAGGAACGTCGAGACGTAATCTCGGGCGCCGGTGTCTCATACGCCGCGGCCTGGTAACGAAGAGTCTCGAGATGCTGCAGGATCCGATCAAGCGCGGCCGTTTCGGGCTTCTTTTGCCATGCGCCAAGATCGCGACGAACAGCTTCCGCGGAGACTTCGAAGATCTTACCGTCCGCTTCCACCTTCCACGCCGCAGGCAGGTTCCGCGCAACATAGGCAGCCCTTTGCGCGTCTCCTTTAATAGCACGCACAGCGCTGAGCGAATCATCCAGCGCCTGAATGTACTGTGCAAGAGTAAGTGGCGCCGGTGTTAATTCATGCGCCTCCGCCTGTTGCGCACGCGACATCGGAGGCGTCAGGCACATTACCAGTACGAACCAGATCGCCATGGAATGTCGCATCGAAGCTACCCGCTAACCGCGGTCGCGGGTCCGTCCAGCGTAGTTGCGTCGAGCGTCGCCATCATGTGTTGCAGGTCGAAAGCTTCTTTCCTCACTCGCTGGTCGTAATAAAGGAGAGAAAATCCGATGGTCATCAAAGGCCCAGCCAGGCACTGACTGAAAAAACTTCCGAGAGGAAGTGCAATCTGCGTCCATAACGGAACTCCAACCGTATGGTGCGCTCGAGCGGATATCCCGGTCACGGCCAATACTGGTACCATCCACGCCATATAAATCGCATAGAGAAGCACTGCATAGAGTGCAGAGATCACGAACACCCGCCCGCGATTACCCTTCGTTAATTCCGCGCTCCTGTTCACCGCATCCCGCAGACCCTTATCTTCGATCACCGCCACCGGAACTGTGAGCGCCCACATCAACGCCAGGATGATGCCCGGAACAATCAGAAGTATGAGACCGACGCCAATCCCGATCCAATAGCCGATCATGATCAACGCGAGGTAGAGGATTCTACCTTTGATGCCGGCGAACGACTCAGCAATTGACGTTGGCTGCCCCAGGTGGACATGCGAAACCGCAATGACCGTCGCTCCCTGCGACGCCGCGGAAACCCCCAAGGTTAGAGCATAAGTGGCCAGGGTCCACAGCAGGTTTGCGCCCGGGCCTTTCCACAGTAGCAAGCCGACACCGGCGAGTTGGAAGGCCAGCAGCACAAGGTGCGGAAGCGCCATAATACCGGCAAACAGCAGAAAGTTTTTTCGATAGAGAAAGAAACTACGGTCTAGTAACTCTCCAAGACTCAATGGCCGCAAGTCGTTCGCCACAGCAGCACCTCAAAGAGAGGTTATTGGACCGTTGATGCTACCACAGGAATATTACAAACGCAGCACGAAATAACTGCCGGTAGTCATTCAGAACTTGGCCTTGACTAACTCGTCGAGGGTATATTCCACGTTAGATAGTCGAACCCTGCGAACCAGTCCAGTCTGGTCCGTGATGTCCACCCGCGAGATCTGACCCCTGTTATCGAGCGAGTACTCAAAGAGGTAGGTTCGGCCGCTGCCGAGTGTTTCCGACTTCACCCTGTCACCCCCGTCATACTTTAACGTGCAGACCTCTTTCCCGTCCTGGACAATGCGATTCATGCGCCCCGCCTCATCGTATCCGTACTCGGTTACTCGCTGATCCGCATCCTTAACTCGCGCCAGATGCCCGGTCGCATCGTATGAATACTCGAAATGGCCACGACCTTTTTCGTAAATCCCAGTCACTCTGTTCTGCCGGTCGTATGTGAATGCCAGTTCATTCTGATCCGGCAATCGCGCCCGCAGAAGGTTTCCAGAGGCATTCCGGACAAGCGCAAGCCGCTCGCCGTCATATGCCTTAATCCCAACTAGCGCCCCCTGCTCGGGACGGCTCGAACTGCCCGGATCCGGAAACTCGTAAGTCATGCCGCTGCCTTTGAGCGTCCACCCCGGCCAAACCCAATCGATCCTCGAACCGGCAAACTTACTTCCGCTCATATCACGGTTTGTGTAGCGTGCGTCCAAATAACCGAAGCCCCAGTTGGATCGCCGGAAGTGAGACCGGCCGCCGTTTTCGAGAACCAAGTCAATCCAGGTAAACGGCCATTTGTCGCCGACTAGAAACACGTTGAGATTATGATTTCCCCCAATCCCAAAAGCGCGTGACCGCGAATCCTGAGTACGCAACACCCGAGTTAATTCCAGCGGAATATTTTTGTCTGCGATCCAGAAATCCGTACGCTGATCGAGTAACAATCCGTAACGAAGGTCGACCTGCACTGTTTCGAGATCGAGTTCCTTGTAATATCCGTTACAGTTGTCCACTACTCCCAAGTCCGGGCGCTCTCTCTCCTTCGCAGTGTAATGCCGAACATAATGTCGGACGATGAAGCACGGATCACCGTTCTCTACGTGCAGGTTGGCGCGCACGATTACGTCACTTTCAAGGTAGTCGTCGCCGATATCGTCCAGATCTGTCGCCTCATCGATGTTGCGATACAGAATGCTGCTGTAGTCATGGCTGGGCTGCAAACGATAGTGGAGAATCCCAATGTCTCGTATGAATACCTTGGTAAGCCGCTTCTGCAAAACGTCCGCACCGACAGGCTTGTTGTCCTCGCTCTCGCCAAGGTGAGCGCTGGAAATGACGGCGAAACGCTCTTCTTCCCGGAAGCTGAATGCGTAATACCAACTGAGCTGGGAAATATACATGTCTGCATCCGTCGACCCAATCACGATGGCTTGCGGATCGGCTTCCAGTTCGGGATATGCCAGCCTCATGGCCGTGATCAGATCCTCCGCCACAAATTGCTTTCGCGGCGCGTTCTCCGCCCAAGCGGGAAGCGGAATCATTGGCAAGAGCTGCAATTGAAGTCCGTACCGATTGCGAAGTTCCGCCAGCAACGATGGCACGGCAACCGCCTTTATCGGGCCGAGTGGAACCACATAAACACTGCCGCGTCCGCGTAGCTCTGCGGCTCGCGCCGGCTCCGATTTCGCGACTGGTCGATACTGGCTCCCAGGAACAGAAGATTGACCCGCCTGTCCAGCCCGAGGAAGTTGAAAAAGAAAATTATGGACGTACCCGATCAAGAGCGCCATCACCACGACCGCAATCAGCCCCCAACTCACCACAAACCTGAGGAAGACAACATCCGGGTTTTCGCGAGTCGTTTTGACAATCAGTTCTTTTTGCCGAAGCTCCTGGAAGCGAAAAAGATCTCCCGGTGAAAACGCCCGTTTGGGAAGCACCTCAACATTGTCAGACGATAGTTGGAGCAGGAAAAGATTCGTGGTTTCGTGGCAGGCCAAAATGTTTGCCCAGCGAATCTCCTCACTTACGGCTGCTGAGGTACGGACTGAGGTACGGACTAAGTTACTCTCCTCAATCTTCAGCTCAACCGGTTCGCGAAAACCAGCGCCAACTCCAGCGTCAGACCGGTAGACAGACGCCGCTCTCAGTCGCCACAGAAGCGCGCGCTCCAGCAGCAAAAGACCGGCGACGAGAAATAGAACCTCTCCCCACCAGCGATATCCAGAAAGACGGACGTAGATGCCAAGAATGGCTGCCAGGCAGGAAAGTCCATAAAGATTCCGGAACAGCATGCGGCCTCGGGCCATGCGTATCCGATACGCCAACCTCGACTCAACATAGTCATCCAGAGATAGGCTGTACTTGACGATCACCTGAGAAGTGTACAACGCCTCATGATCGGAGGCGGCTCTACCGCTTGCGCACCTCCAACTGCACCGGACGAGCAACCGAAATTATTTCCGGGTCGTAATACTCATAAACCTCGGACTTGAAGGTCCGAGCCCTATTGGATACTTCGCGCGCAGCCGATACTTCAATGTGACGGAATCCCCGGGAGCGAGCGAATCGAAGTATAGAAGCGCCTGCGTCGCCGTAAGGCTGAACTTCGACAGATGGCCGCTCTTGCGGTGCGCGCTCTTCTCCTGGTAATCCTGCAAGTCTTCGCTAAGCAAATCGAACCCCGGAGGAATGCCGAGATCGACCATCACCATGTTGGCCGGTTTCGCAAGATTGTTTCTGACCGTGGCACTCGCCGTTGCGATATCGTCCTGCGCCAGATGCGTGCGGTCAAAAGCAACATCGATTGAAAGTGGCTCGCCCGCCGCCTTTTCATCCCAGGGAAGGTAATAGCTTCCCACGATCTGATAGGCAAGTCCGCCCTTTCCCTCGAACTGCAGAGACAGTCAACGCGCTTTGCGCGTCGACGTTCTTGAACACGAACTGATGGAGTAAATCGTTATTTTCGGGCGTCAGTTCGAGCTTCTCCGCCGGCTTGCCGTTGAGCAGGACTACCACGGTGCCGCGTACATCCGCTGCGCCTTTCTCCGTGGCAGTCAGCAAAGCACGCAGCGCCATGATCGTCGCCTGCGTAGTGCCCCAGGTTCCATAAGCATCTTTCTTCGACGCGATGTAGGTGAGAGCTTTGCGCGCGGTTGCCGACGCTTCGCCCGACTGTAGCAGCGCCTGTACCGCGAGGCCCGTCGTCTCTACGCTGGCGCTCGGCCCGGTCGCATAAACGCTCGTCTCCTCTGCGTTCCACCAAGTCTGCTCGTCTTTCTCGGTCCGTGCATCGAGCAGGATCTGAATCGCCTGCCGCGTGAACTCGCGGTCGGCGCCGTAATCAGCGGCAAAGTTGGCGACGATGGCCAGCGTGTAAGTATCGACTTTGGCCATCATGTGTTTTTCCACAAACTGTTTCGCCCGCTCAACCGCCGATCCCTGATAACCGGTGCTCTTGAGCGACCACGCGATGTAGGCCGTAATTCGCAACACATCAGAGTTGTAGCGATTGGTTGCGCCTTCATTGATGAATTGCGTGTCCGGCTTCCAACTGCCGTCTTCCTGTTGCTGGCTCGCCAGCCAGTCCTGCGTTCGCGAAATGAGCCTCGGGTCGACGTCGTACACTCTCGACATGTCGGAGAACTCCATCAAGCCGTAAGCAGTAAGAATCTTATTGGCCGGCGCGCTGCCGAACCACGAGAACCCGCCTCCCGGCACTTCGAAGGTGAGCAATCGCTGATAACCATTAGCGATGAATCCCTCCGCCTTCGCGTGCACCTCTGGAGTCAGCTTCTTGGTGCGCTTCATGTAGTCAAGCGCCAGCACATTCGGATAAGTGCTCGAAGAAGTCTGTTCGAAGCATCCATTCGGCATGCGCAGAATCGCGTCCATCCCTTCCACCACCTGGCTCATCGGACCGGGATAAAGCCGCACGAAAATCTTGCTTGCCTCAGGAATCGAGCTGGCAGGGAAATCAAGCTCGTGCTGCACCGCATTTTCCAGGCGCCCGTTAAAGACAAGGCTCTGCTCGCGGCCATTGGGAATAATTTCGATTTCTCGAACCACGATGTCCGCACGATCGCTATCGGCACGATCGTCGCCGGTACGAGCAACGTCGACACGATCATGCCCGCCCTTCATGCGCGCTGCCAGCGTGAGTTTGAATTTGCCGATGCGCTTGGCTTCGAGAGTGAACTGCGAACTGCCCACGCGAGCCGAATCTACCGCGACAGATTTCTCACCGAAATCGTCGACGAGCGCGAACCAATCGCCGTCCTGGAGCTGCAGGTTCACATCGCCGCGCGAATCAGAGTAGTTATAAATGGCAACGGGAATCGAAACGCGATCGCCCTGCGTGAGCGTGACGGGCAAATCGAGATCGACGAAGAAATCCTGAAACACCTTCAGGCTCGATGTAGACGTGCCGAGCGCTCCCTGTTGCGTCGAGGCAATCATCGCCATGCGCCACGTCGTGATCGAGTCCGCCATCGGAATCACTATGCTGGCGCGTCCGTCCTTGTCGGTAATGATTTCGGGATTGATGTAAAGCGCCTCGGGGAAATAGGAGCGCACGTGCGCAGCAGGCGCTTCGGATGTTTCCTTGGCTAGGACCGCACTGTTAGGCGCTTTTTTCAAAATCGCAAACTGTTCAAGCCGATCAAACTCGCGGCCATTGAGCGGCAGGTCCTTAACCTTGCCGGCTCTGAAAGCACCGCCGCCTTGGCCTGCACCAATGCCGCCGCCCACGCCGGCCACAGGCGCAGCAAGCATCGCGTCGGCGGTCTCAACCTGTACACTCGCCCCAGTGACCTCAACCACCTCAGACGCTTGACCAACTGACAATACTGCCGAAAGCACGGCTCGGTCACGTGCATCAAGCGTAAGCACCTGCGCGGCCTGTCTGAATCCCCGCTGCGATACTTGAATTACGTAATCGCCCTTAGGCAGTCCAGAAAAACTAAATCGACCCAGCGCATCAGTAGTCGCCGGACGAATCTTCCCGCTGGTGACGCTGCGCAACTCGACATCCGCTCCGGCTACAATCGCGCCAGTTTGGTCGGTCACAGTTCCCACGATTTCTGCTCGACCATTAAAAGGTCCCCGTTCATGCTCGATGTTGACGTTGATCTTGGTCGCCTCCGGACCGGGAGGGCCCGCAATCCACTTGCGCTGAAACAGCAAAATAGCTTGCAGATCATCTGCGGTGTTCTGCTGCCGGTCTGGGCCAGCGCTCCGCATCACGTAATACTTCTTGGACGGATCCCAATGCGCCGGCTCAAATGTAAGACTGCTGCCCCAGGGATCACGAAACTCCGCCCCGCCCGACTGCGCCAGCTTCGCGTAAACCTCCGACGGATCGCCTGCCTTGGGATTCTTGGCGTAAGCCGCGCTCAACTCCTTCGCTAACTGGTTTGCCTGTTTTTGAAACTGTTGTTGATAGCGAAGCCAATAAGCACCGTACTTCGTCATCGGCACATCCTTGCCGAACTTCGTCTCAAACTTATTTGCCGTTACAATTTCGGTCGCGGAGAACAACGCCCGTGCCGCCCGATCGCGCTGGTCGGCCTGCGACTTCTCGGCCGGTTCGACAATTTCGGGCATGCCAATCGAGTGGATCTCATAGCGCGGCTTCATCACCTCCTGCTCCAGATAGAAAAACACCTTGGCAAAGCCGGGCTGCTTTTCCGCCAGAGCAAACACCGCCTCATCCACCACCTGCAATCCCAGCGCCGCGTGGACGCCCTCGCCATGCGAGTTGGTCACGCGAAACTTAATGCGCGCGTCACCGCCCGGCCTGTAAACTCCCGCATCCGCTGCCGTCTCAATTTTCAGTTCGTTCGCCGGCTGCACAAAAATCAATCGATGATCGCCGACGGGCCGCGCGTCTCTGCTGAAAAGATAGGCGCTGATATCCACCGTTCCCGCCATCTCGGGTGTGGCCGCCAGCGAGAGCTCTGCCTCGCCATTCTCCAAATCGAGGTCGCGCGTCAACACCGTCTGGCCTTCCTTTACGATGTCCACGTAAGCCGCCCCACGCGCCTTGGTCGAAAATACTTTCAGTCGAATGCGCTCGCTCGTTCGATACACAGCCCGCTCTGTGCGAAGAAGAATCTGATCCTCACCTTCGCGAGCCTCTAACTCCACTTTGCTCGACGCTTGATTTCCTTCCTGATCCTTGGCTTCGATCTCGAACGTATCCTTGCCGGCCTTTACCTTGGCAGCAACAACGGCAATGCCGCCCTCGTCGGTGACCGCATGTTGATCCCAATTCGCAGACGATCGAACCGTCACCTCAGCCTTCGCCGGAGTTCCGTCCGGATACGAAGTCAGAATGAACACCTCGTTCTCCAGATTAGGTACAAGCGTGCCGCCCTCGGGAATCGCCGTGATCAGCAGTGGCGAGTCACTAACCGTGATCGGCTGCCCGCGAGTTTCCGAATGCCCCGCGGAGTCTTTCACCGTCGCTTCAATCAACACGCGAGCAGCGCCGTGATTGAGCGGCTTTCCGGCAAAGTATTTCGGCAACGTCAGATCGAAATGATATGAGCCGTCGGAGTCCGTTTTCCCCGCGGCCGACGCTACCTCGGCAATCGCGACATCCATCGACGAAGCCTTCATGCCAAGCTCGGCATTGTCCACCGGCTTTCCGAAGAAATAATTCGCGCGCACTGTGCCAGTAACGTGATCGCCCGGTTGATAGCCGCGTTTCTGCTTCTTGCCATTCTCACTGAATTCGACTGCCACCTTAAATTGTGGAAGAACGTAGCGTTCCACATTCAGGGCGATTTCCGCCGTGTTAGTCGGCGCATCGGCATCTCCCATCAGCGCGCGCAGATGATACGTGCCCAGGTTGACTTCGTCAGCCAGCCCAAACTCAGCCGAGGCCACTCCAAACTGGTCGGTGGCCGTCGCTTTCTTGAAGACTTTGTTGCCCCGAGAATCCTCGACTTCAAATGTCAGCGTGCGCTTCGCTGCCGCCTCATGATCGGACCGGTCGAGCGCCAGCGCACGCACATGGATCGTCTGGCCCGGCTGGTAGAGCGGCTTCTCCGAAGTAAGCAAAATGGAAACCTTGTCCTCCAGGCGCACATCCTGAGTGAACTCGGTCGCCCCAATTGGCGTCTCGGCTATGTAGCGCAACCTGTAATTTCCAACCACGCCAGCAGGGAAGTGAAACTGCGCTTCCGTGGTTCCACGATGATTCAGCTGGCCCGAAAAAAGCACGCGAGCTTTTTCGCTCGCCGGCGTATCGCTTGCGCCAAAAAACTCGATTTCGACCGAGCCGCGGCCGGCAATGACCGCGTCCTTGGAATCGGTGACAATCACGCGCACCGTCGCCTGCCCGCCGGCGATATAAGACTGCTGACCGAGGATGTGAATTACCGGCCGGCGCAGGATCTGTGAAATCGATTCCGTACCTTCCACTGCGGCCTTCTTAGCGTCGTCATATTCAAACCGATAACGAACGCGATGCCACACCAGGTCGTCGAGGGCTAGCGGCTTCTCCAACTTGACCTCACTTAGCAATTGCCCGCGCTTCTCGGTGATCTCGACCCGCTGCTCCGCGCGTCCGAGAACCTCATCCTCCGGGTTCAGAACTTCCACCGTGAATTGTCCGGAGCCCGCGTGCAAGGCATAGTAAGGAACAGTTACTCGCAACCGACATTGCGAGTAAGTTGCAACCGGCGAGGGCGCATGAGAAGACGTCTGAAATGTTTGGAGGGATACAACTCCGGCCGTCGTTAGAAATACAGCGAGAAGTAAAAGCGTGAATCTAGCCTGCGTTCCGTACCAGTTGCCATGCCCCATGGAGTCCTCCGTAGAGATACTTCGATAGCCTGGCTTTCTTAGCTTCTCTTAACGAACGCACGACGAATCAAACATTGCGTGAAACCCGAGTTACCCAGGTTTCTCCGCGCAAAGAACAATCAAAGACCAATCAAAGACCAGCCAACGATCACTGAGTTGGCAATGAGCCGCAAGCTCAACCCCGCCCGCCAATCGCCCGCGCGACTACCCAGAACAGTCCTTTGTCTGCTTTGACATCGGCAGCGACGTGTTTGGTTGCATGCACCCTCCGCCGGTGCATCGTCATTTTCGCTGTTTGGAATGGGAAATACTGATTCTTGGAGTTGGACTGCTATGATGGCTTGGCTTGATAGGTAGCGTACCGATTGGCAATTTTGCCGAGCCCCGCCTGACCAGCGGGGCTTTTGCTTTTCTAAGGAGCGCCGTGGGGTGCCCCGTCCTTGTCGCGTCTTTGCGACAGGGCGGGGACTTTGACTTCAGTCGGCGACAGCCGCATCACTGAGGACAAGCCGCAGGCGTTTCACCGACCGCGTGTCCGCTCACGGAGCACAGCGACCAGACCTTTGCGACGAATCTCGGCGACGGGGAGTTCAATTTTTCGTCCCTTGGCGGCGGCTACGAGTTCGTTCTCGAGATCGCCGAGGCGGCGCTCTTTGTCCCGCCGAATCAGTTCGCGGACGTACTCGCTCGGCGTGCCCCAGTCGCCGGAAGCGACCTGCCCTTCGACGTATTCCTTCAGAGCTTCAGGGAGCGAGATGTTCAGCGAGGTCATGGGCATGGCTTCATAATATGACCGTTTGTGACGGTGTTCAAGCATGAGAAAAGATTGCTACCGCCTCAGGGTTGGCACCCGCTGACCCACGTCTTTTGGGGTGACTACTTTCGTGGGATTGCGAATGCCCAAGGCAAAGCGAATATTGAATTCAGCAGGTTGCGTCTGGAGGAGGTTGCCAGTGGGTACTGGACGCTATCTGCGAAGTAGTCGAGTGGCCTAGTCAGCCATTACGGTTCGACTCCGTCGTCCTCCGCACGGCCCTCGACACTAGCAACAGTCATCGTCGTGGGGCACCGGTGCTATAATGAATTTGCTTGGCAGATAGCGTACCGACTGGCAATTGTTTGAGCTCCGCCTGACTAGCGGGGCTTTTGAGTTTCCGGGCCAGAAATTAGGGTGCGTCCCGTCTGTCCCCGGGTTTCCACGTCCTGGGTTTCCACGTCCGGCCCCTAACCATCCGCCTTTTCAAAGAAGTCAACCACCTCTTTTAGCAAGACAGATATCTCCCCCTTCACCAGGGACTCTTCCGCTCTCAGTTCGCTCACGTAGTTCATAACATCGTCTCGAACTGCCTTCATAAACCTCAGGACGCCTTCCGCATCGAGCCTTTTACTGAGCCATCCGAAGCCATCCACTGGGCTTCGAGGCTCCAATTTAACCCAGTTTTTCCGACCCTCGTTGGCAAGCACGTACCGACAACCTTTTTCGACCACTCGCGAGGTAAGGGTCGTCGGGTTTTGACATTTAAATGTCGCTTCAATAGAGAACACGAGTCTGAAATCAGCGCCGGATTTCATCAGCAACGAGTAGGCAGCATCAACTTTGGCGGGCGTGAGGTATCCCGGCCAACGCGTCGCGCAGAGAACAGCGGCGGCCTCTTCGGTAGTGAGAAGGAAGCGACCTGCGTTCGGAAGGAACAATAGAGATTCATCTTTTCCCGTCACGCCGCGAAGATCGAAGAGGGACGCCTTGTCTGCAAGCGCTGCGTACTTGCTAGCGTAGGCGGACAGGACGGCTAGGTAATCGAAGTCCTCGACGCGTATTGGCTCCGAGAAAACGGCAACAAGATCCAGGTCCCGCTTCACTGCCTCGGTCTCGGTACTCCCAATCTCGGGGAGTAGTTTCTCCTCCAACTTCATATCTAACTCGGCACGAGTCTGAGGCCGTGCCCCCGGCTTGAATCGCTTCAGTTCCTGAATGAGTTCATCCAGTTTCCCGGCCACGCTTGGTTTCGTAGATTTGTAAACGTTGAACAGCAGACTGAGGACGTTGACATAGATCGAAAGCTCAGATGTCGCCGGCGATAAATCCATGTAACATTCCTCGAAACTACGAATACTACTGCCGTTAGGGCTGAAGTTCGTACCACTCCGGCGGGATAGTCACGCTAAGGGTAGAGCGTTTCTTTTTTAGAAACCTCTTGATGAAAATGAAGGTTTTCTCGGTTTGGAGCAACCGAGGGACTCGGTCATTGAGCGAGGAGTTCTTGATCAGGAGCGACAAAACGCTATCCAGATATTCGAAAATTAATTTCCTAGAATTGCCCGATAGCGATTTTTCAAGATAAATTGCGCATGCGATCTCAAGGAGGTTCAATAACTCTGCGAGTTCATAGTTCGTTGCATCCTCATCCTGCGGTGCAGGCACCTTTCCCAAGCCTGCCTAAACCCTTCGTTGAGGGTAACGAAAGTTGCAGCGGAAGCTGTCGCGTTTGCCCTTATGATCGCATAAACCGATATTAGTAAGGCCACAGCCGCGACAGCCAGAGAGGCCAGCGCGATCAAGTCCGACATAGTCACAGATTACTTCTTGTCCCCGGATCCCTGTTGCTGCCCCGTCCCGTTCGACGTTGTGGCATCGGGGCTGCCTTGGCCCTGAGTCGGAATCTTGTTCCCGATTTTTTGCTGTAGATGGGCGGTTGTTAGCGACTTTTGCAGATCGCTCGATTGTTCGATATGGCGGGTCGTCAAGCTGTCGTTGACATGCTGCCGCACAGATTCATCTAGCTTATGAGACATAGTTTTCCCCGACTACACCAGTAATTTCCTTGCCGGATCCAAGATTCAACTTTGTTAATTCTAACGGTAGGGGGAGGTGATCGCAAGGCACGGACCCACATCCACATGGAGCGCTACCACCCCCGCGTCTGCAGCAGCTGCCCCTCATCCAGCCCAGACACAGCCAGCCCCTTCATAGCTCCCACCAAATCCTCACTAACCTCAAGTAACACTTTAGGATCCTTAAAGTGCGTAGCCGCCTGCACAATCGCCTTCGCCCGCTTCTCGGCTTCGGCGGGGTCGGCAAACTCGGTCGAGTTCGCCATGAAGATGCCCGAGCCCACGAACACCGCTTCGGCTCCGAGCTGCATCACCAGCGACGCGTCCGCCGGAGTCGCGATTCCTCCCGCTGAAAAATTCGGCACCGGCAGCTTGCCGTCGCGCGCCACCATCCTGATCAGTTCGTAGGGAGCGCCATGCTCTTTGGCTTTGGCGTAGAGTTCTTCTTCGCCGAGCACAGTCAGAATTCTCATCTCCTGCACGATCTGGCGAATGTGCCGCACCGCATGGACCACGTCTCCAGTGCCAGCCTCGCCCTTGGTGCGAATCATCGCCGCGCCTTCGGCAATGCGGCGCAGAGCTTCGCCCAGGTTGCGCGCGCCGCAGACGAAGGGAACAGTGAACGCGTGTTTGTCGACGTGATGCGCTTCGTCGGCGGGAGTGAGCACTTCCGACTCGTCAATGTAGTCGACGCCCAGCTCCTGCAAAATCTGCGCCTCGGCAAAATGGCCTATGCGGCACTTGGCCATCACGGGAATATTCACCGCCCCCATGATTTCGCGAATTATTTTCGGCGAAGCCATGCGCGCCACGCCGCCTTCGGCGCGAATCTGCGCCGGCACGCGCTCCAGCGCCATGACCGCGACCGCACCGGCGCGCTCGGCAATCTCAGCTTGCTTGGCCGTGGTGACGTCCATGATGACGCCGCCCTTAAGCATTTCGGCGAGGCCGGTTTTAAGACGAAGGCTGTTGTTGTGACCGTTATTCTGCGACATAGGTTGACTCTTTTCTGGATCAGGCGTCTGGATCAGGCGCGAGCATCATTCGCGAACGTGAAGTTCGAAGCTTATGCAGCCGAAATCTGCTCCTGATCAGTATTTTACATCGCAGGATGGGTTTCTGCGCCCAGTGGTTACGCCACCGCCAGCCCCAAATCAGCGGCCCTCACGAAGTCCGTCACTAAGGCCCGCAAGCGCGCCGAAAACTATCTGCTCGAGCGCCGGATGTTCCGCTCGCTCCTAACCGGCGAAATCATCAACAAACGCTGGCTTCGCTTCTCGTTTCCTACGTTTTGGCACTACGACGTCTTGCGTGGACTCGATTATCTGCGGAATGCAGGAATCAAACCCGACAACCGCGTGGGTAAGGCCATCGAAATCGTGACGAGCCGCCGCCACCAGAACGGGCGCTGGCCGCTCAATCTCATTCATCCCGAATATATCCCGCCGCAGATCGAAACCGAGGTCGGCACGGCAAGCCGCTGGAACACACTCCGCGCTCTCCGAGTTCTACGTTGGTACAAGAACGCAGCCAAGTACTAGCGTGGTAGTTGTAACTTGTGCCGACCAGCGCTTTAGTCTGGGTCAAAAAGCTGCCGCGAATTTGCCATTTGGAGCGGACTACGGCGCATCCGCAAGCTCAGCCTGAACCCACCCTTTGCGCTACGTCTTCGCAAACTTCGCAAACATGCGGTGCGGATCAATCGCGATGAACAGCCCTTGACTGCGGGCCAGCACATCGCCTTTTTCGTTGAGAATCTCGGCCGTATTAATATGCTTCCGCCCCTCCACCTTAACCTCGCGTGACTCCACGCGCAGCGGTTGGTGGAGCGGCACTGGCTTCAGGTAATTCACCGTCATCTCAGAGGTCACCGCGATCACGTGGCGGATCTTGTTCACCTTCCCCATGGCTTCATCGAGAATGGTGGCGATGATGCCGCCGTGGCAGTGTCCGGGCGGCCCTGTGTAGCGCTTGCCCAACCGGAAACGGCAGACGAAGCAGTTGCGTTCTTCGTCGTAAGAGAAAAGCAGCTTCATGCCGTCAGGGTTGTCCGTGCCGCAGACGAAGCAATTGTTCTTCTGCATTTTCACGTAGCGCGTGTCGTGCCCGGATCCCTGCTTCTTGCCGCCGTGCTTCTTGTCGGATTCTTGCGTGCCAGATTGTTTCTTGCCAGCCATCGAAAGATTCTATCGCGAGGCGGCTGCGAGATTGGGTATCATGGCGTGCAAATTGTCGATCACCAGGAGGTCGCAATGTCTCCCGCGAGTAAAACGCACGCTTCTTTCTCCGTTCATCCGAGCGTAGCCATGGTGCAGAAAGGGATCGCGGAACTGTCGCAAAAAACGGGGCGATCACTCGAAGAATGGATCGCTCTTACGCAGAAGTCGGGCCCGCCGACGGAGAAAGAACGCCGCGAGTGGTTGAGGAAAGACCACAACCTGGGCAGAAACAATGCAACCTGGATCGCCGAGCGCGCCGACGGCAAGGGAACATCGGCATTTGATTCGCCCGACACGTACCTGAAGACCGCCGCCGAATGGGTAGAGGCGCAATACTCCGGCCCACGAGCCGCGTTGCGCCCGCTGTATGACGAGTTGCTGAAGCTTGGGTTTTCGCTCGGCAAAGATGTGAAGGCGTGCCCGTGCAGGACGATGGTGCCGTTCTATCGCAACCACGTATTCGCGCAGATCAAGCCGTCGACGAACACGCGCATCGATCTCGGCTTCGCCCTCGGCAACATGAAAACGCCGAAGCGATTGATCGATACCGGCGGCTATGAAAAGAAAGACCGCATCACGCGGCGGATTGAGATTAAGTCGAAGGCCGATATTGACGATGAGGTGAAACGGTGGTTGAAGAAGGCGTACGAGATGGATGAGTAGGATGCTTTTCTTGTGGTCATGTCGATATGACCATGTATGTTATACTCTGACCATGAAGAAAATAGCAGCCGGAGAATTTAAGGCGCGCTGTCTTACCCTCATGGAAGACGTCCGCTCCACGCGCGAGCCGTTGATCATCACTAAGCGCGGCAAGCCGGTGGCCAAACTCGTTCCCGCCGACGATGACAAGGACGACTTTATCGGCAGGCTCGAAGGAGTTTTTCGCGTCGTTGGCGATATCGAGTCGCCCATCGATGGCTGGGAGTCCTCGTGACCCTGCTCGACTCTCACGTATTGATCTGGGCGGTTGCTGACTCCAAGCGGCTTTCGAAGGCCGCAGCCTCAGCGATTCGTCGCGCACGCCGCGGCGATGGGCTGGCCGTGTCAGCAATAACCGCTTACGAGGTGGCTTGGCAGATTGCGTCGGGAAGGATCCAAGGATACGGTACGGTCGAAACCTCGGTCCTGCGATTTCTCGAGGGAGTGACGATGCGGCCAATTACTCCAGAGATTGCGGCCCTTGCGGCACAGTTCCCAGAGGACTATTCGCGCGATCTGGCTGACCGCCTGATCGGCGCCACCGCACGCGTCGAAGGGTTGACGCTGGTGACGCGGGACGAGCGGATACGGCGCAGTCCTCTGATTAGGACGGTGTGGTGAAACTTCCCAGAAATGCTTCTCAGGAGTGAGAAAACGCGGGCGCGCCCGCCCGCGCCGCACTTTCACCTCTTAGGTTCTAGTCGTAGTACTCCAGCCCCAAATGTGTAATCAGCTCTTCCCCCTTCAAATGCCGCAACGTGTTCTTCAGCTTGATGAGCTGAATAAAGAGATCGTGCTCTGGATACAGCCCCGGCGCGGTCATCGGCGACTTAAAGTAGAAGCTCAGCCACTCCTGAATGCCCAACCTGCGCAATTCAGGTGTGCGTTGCGCGAGATCCAGGAATAAGACCAGATCAAGCACGATCGGCGCCGCCAAAATCGAGTCGCGGCACAGGAAGTCAACTTTAATCTGCATCGGATACCCGAGCCATCCGAAGATGTCGATGTTGTCCCATCCTTCTTTGTTATCGCCGCGCGGCGGGTAATAGTTGATACGAACCTTGTGGAAAATATTGCCGTAAAGTTCCGGATACAAAGCCGGCTGCAAAATATGCTCCAGCGCGCCCAGCTTCGATTCCTCCTTGGTCTTAAACGACCCAGGATCGTCGAGCACCTCGCCGTCGCGATTGCCCAAAATGTTGGTCGAGTACCATCCGCTCAGCCCGAGCAGCCGCGCCTTAAATGCCGGAGCCAGCACGGTCTTCATCAGCGTCTGTCCAGTCTTGAAATCTTTGCCGCAGATAGGCAACTCGCGCTCGTGGGCCAACTCGTGCATCGCCGGAATATCCACCGTCAAGTTCGGCGCGCCGTTGGCGAACGGCACGCCCTCCATCAGCGAGGCGTAGGCATAAACCATCGACGGAGCAATGTTTTCGTCGTTCTCTTTCATCCCTTTCTCGAGCGCCTTCAGGCTCTGGTGAGCGGCGCTTGGCTCGATGAAAGTTTCAGTCGATGCGCACCAGATCGTTACCAGGCGGCTCGCGCCACTCGACTTTCTAAAGTCGCGAATGTCCTGCCGAAGCTGCTCGGCCAGATCCAGCTTGTTCTTGCCCTTCTTCACGTTCGGCCCATCGATCTTCTTGACGTAGTTGTGATCGAACACCGCCTTCATCGGCGTGATAGCGCTGAGCCGGCCTTTCACTTTGGCGAGGAGGTCGCGCTCCAGCACGCCGGCGTTTTGTGCCGCGGCGTACATGTTGTCTTCGAAAATATCCCAGCCCGTGAAGACCAGATCGTTGAGGCCAGCGAGCGGAACGAACTCCTTGATCTTTGGCGACCGGCCATCGGTGCGCTTTCCCAGTCGAATCGTCCCCATCTGCGTGAGCGAACCGATGGGCTGCGCGATGCCCTTACGCACCGCCTCCACTCCCGCCACAAATGTCGTAGCAACCGCGCCCATGCCGGGAATCATCACGCCCAGTTTGCCTTTGGCGGGCTCTATCGAACCATCATGATGCGCAGGACTGGCGGATTTCACGCCAGGCTTAACCTCGGACTTAACTTCAACTCGTGCTGCATTGACTACCTTTGCGCGAGACTTTTTCACCTTCGCCATATTTAGGCTGCTTCCTTATAAGAACATTGAGAGATGTGCAAACCAAGTATGTTCTCCCATAGAGTGAGTCTTTGGCAAACGCGCGCGCCTGAAGCCGCAGGAAAATTGCCTCAATGGCGTCCAGCGGACATTGGATGGAATTCACCATCGCCGCGTGACGTTCTCCGCAAATCCGGCAAATCGATTTTTTTCGTTGGACCGCGCCGCCGAATTCCTTCATACTATTTTCAGTTCGGAGCCTGCGAAGCAGCCGGCTTTCCGGACTCGATGTTTGCGTTCAGCCTCGTACGCTGCGTTGCAAATCTGCTGACCTCGATGTGCTCCACCTTAATCTGGGCCCACGTTCCGCTGCATAGCTGCGGCCGTGAGCTTCTTAGACCAAGGAATAAAGAACAGGAGACGGTATGAGATCAATTCGCAAATTCGCATATGCCGCCGCATTGGGCTTGAGTCTGCTCTCTATTCAACCGACATTGGCTGCTGCCGAGGAAGCGCGCGGCAGCTTCACTTTGTCGCACGAAGTGCGTTGCCAAAACGTGGTTCTGCGTCCAGGAGACTACACCTTTACTGTCGACACCAAGGGCTCGTTCGAGTTCATCACATTGCGCGGATCGAACGGCGGCACGAGCGCGATGCTGATGGTGGACACGGTTGAGACGCCGAAGCCGGATCAAGCCAGCCGCCTCGTTCTCGTGTCGCGCGAAGGGCAAAGCTTCATCAGCACCATGGAGCTGCCCCACTACGACATATCGTTGCGCTTTGCTGTGCCCAGTGCGGGCACGTCGAAGTAAATCGATATTCAGCAGCGAGGGGCCCACATCCCATTCGCAGCTGTATCACCGGGACCAGGTTCAACCCAGCCTGATCCCGGTTTTTATTTTATAGTGATTCGGTTCGCCAGGCATTAATCAACTGCTGCCTGTGGCGTAATCAATTGCTGTTGAAAGGGCACAGCTTTCAGCCTGCCTTAGCTGCACTTGCCTTTGGGTGGCGCAGCGATTCACCGCTGCGATAGAAGGCTCGGTTCTCGATGGCGGCTTTAGCCGCTGAGGGAAAATAGTTCTGGTGAACTCCACGGTAGAGGGGAGGTCTGGCAGAGACGCGGGTTGGCCGCGTCTCTCCAAGACAGATGCCCTGTCCAGCTGGGCATCAAACGCCGATCATGCTGCAATCTGTTAGTCCACTCGCGCCCCGCGCGAATTTTCTCTCACTTCTTCACTCAGAATAATCGCGTCGGCAATATCCTTCATCGGTTTACGTTTCTGCCGGCTCTGGTGCTGCAGAGCCAGGTAAGCTTGCTCTTCGCTCAAGCGCAGTTCGCGCTGCAAAATCCCCTTAGCGCGCTCCACAACTTTTCGCGTTTGCAACTGGTCGGTGAGATTCGAATTGATTTCTTCCAGGCGAGCCAATTCAATCTCCGCTCCCACAAGAAAACCGATTGCGGAAATCAGACGAATTTCTTTTCGCTTGTAAGTATGAGGAAGGCGATGCTGTAAGTTAATCGCTCCAACGACGCGCCCACGCGACATCAGCGGCACGGAGAGAAACGCTTCGTAACTGTCTTCCGGCAACTCGTGGAAAAATTGAAATCGCGGATCGAGGGCCGCTTTTTCTGAAATCGCCACCGGTTCGTGATGTTCCGCAACCCAGCCAGTAATCCCTTGGCCGACGCGCAGTTTGAGCCGGTCGACAACATCCGGATGCGCATTCTTCGAAGCGCGCAAGACCAGATGCTCGCCCTCGATCACATAAATCAGGCAGGAATCGCACCGCACCAGTGCCGACGCAAACTCCACGACCCGGTCCAGCACTTCGTGAAAACCGCCTGTCTTCGCCAGGCGGCCGCCAATCTCATGCAATACATCAACCGGTGAATCTTCAACCCAAACTAAGTTTTCCATCACCTAACCTTAACCGGCAACGGAGTCCATGTCTAACTCCAAATTTTGATGCGACCGATAAAGGATTTCTTCTAGTAATTCACCAACCTTTTACAATCGTTTTCGCTCCGACGCGCATTACCGCTGCAATTATTTGCCGTCTAGGTCCATGGTCTTAATGGGCAAATCCCAGTGCGCATCGAGGATTTCGAACCGCCGCTGCTCCTCCTTCAAGTAAGTCGCCTGGTCGGGCCAGAGCTGTTTCTTCATCGCGTCCTCGTCAAAGGGCTCGTTTGCCGCCGCGGAATTCTTGAACACGATGGTCACGCGATAGTCCCACCGCCCGTCTTCGGTCGTGTGATAGCGCGACTGGTCCATCCACACCTTGAGCATGCGCCCCATCTCCACCTGCTTCTTCAGCAGAGGGTAATGATTTTTCTTAAAGAGCTGTAGAAATTCGTCGGCATGTCCCCACTTCGTCTTGTAGTAATACTCGATGACAAAAGGCTTGCCAGTTTCCGGCGCGGATTGCGCGGGCAGGGAATTGGGCAGCACAGTCAGGAGCAGCAGAAGGAATCTCAACTTCATCGATAGCCTCCGTAGGGAATGTTGGTCGGGAAGATTGTCGCACAGCGGAAGAAAATGTGAGCAGAATATCGATCTCCTTCAGCAGAGAGTTGCAACGTAAAACCAGGATGCGCCCGCCGATGCGAACCGGTCGCACCGAGGAAAATCGTGTCAAGCCCACATTTCCACGATTTCCCCGGCAAGTCGATGAATAGAAGAGCAAAATAAAGTTCCAAAAGCTGTCGGTACAGGGTGGTCGAAATTGATACAATAGAAATAGAGAGTCAAACTCCAACGCAGAGGGTGTGGGATCATTCCCGCACCCTTTTTCATTTCTAAGGCGTGCTCCGACAGCATGTGACAAGTTGAAGTATCCCGAGAAAGAAGAACGACATGAAACGGTACTTCCTCGTTGTTTTTTGGGTCATGATTTTCTTCGGGCTGAATGCATCTGGCCAAACGGAAGCCGATGGAACGATAATCGTCTTTAATGCGTCTGAGAAAGAAATCGTCGTTGCCGCTGACAGTCGGATAAGTGGCCGTTTTTCCTACGTTGACGACAACTGTAAAATCGCTGCATTTGGTAACAAAATAATATTCGCCGCTTCTGGGAGAGCTGGGCCGAGGAATAAGCCCACGGAGTTGTGGGACGCTTACGCAATCGCCAAGGGTGACTTTAAGCGCCTTGCAAAGAAAACTGCGCCTGATGAGCTGCCTCAGGCTCTTGCCAACGCCTGGCTGGTATCGATCAAACATAAGATTAACGACAGGCTGAGCCATGGAATCAAGGTCATGGCTGGACTCTCCGACAATGCCATCATGAGTGCTCTGTTTGCGGGCGTCAAAAAAGATGGAAGCGTTTTGGCTGTCAGCGCACAAATCACCTATGACATCGCTGACAGTCGAGAGGCCATAAATATTAACATCAACTATCCGCCGCCATATATCTTGAGCGGCACAGACTTTCCCAATTGGATGGGAAGGCACGAAGTTATTGATGAACTGAAGGCTCGACAAACATTCAGGTCCGATCAATGGACACGCACGATCAATGTTGCTGTTAAGAATAGTTCCGATCCGATTGCTACTGTTGCTATCGAAAAAGTGAAACTGACGATCGACAATCTCCCGAAAACCAAGACAACTGCTCGTGGGGTTCCCTTTTCCGAAGTCGGCAACCCGATCAGCGCAGTTCGCTTGTCCCGCAAAGGCGTGGAGTGGATAAAGAAAGGCAATTGCCCTCAGGATTAAGTTACGCACAAAAAGCGACAGGGCTGCACAAGAATTAGGCATATTAGGCATGAGGGGTGCCTTCCATGCGCAGAGCCCCATTAATCGCCCTAACTCCTTATTCCATAAGATTTTGCGAATAAGTTCTTATAACTCAAAGATTTGGCGACATTTTTTCGCTAAACCGATGATTCTAAAGATCGACCTAAATTTTTTTCGCGCCCCACGGAATGCACCAATGGCGAGATACGATCTCTCAAACGCCGAGAGATGGATGCTAGAATTAACCGTGCCCGCCAATTCTCTCCGCCTCATTGCTATCGATATTGACGGCACGTTGCTCGGCCCGGAATTCAAGATTTCCGACACCGACCTCGCTACCCTCCGCCGCGCCCACGCCGACGGCGTCGAGGTCATCCTCGTCACCGGACGCCGTCACACCTTCGCTCTTCCCATCGCCCAGCAACTGGGTTTCGACCTGTGGCTGATCAGCTCCAACGGTGCCATCACGCGCTCGCTCGGCGGGGAGACTTTTCATCGCGACCTGCTGCCCGAGCCCACCTGTCGCGAACTCGTCCAAGTAATGCAAGAATTTCGCGGTCAGACCGTTCTCACCTTTGACCGCAACGATCTTCTTGGCGATGTGGCAGGCACAATCGTGATCGAACGCCTCGAATATCTCGAAGGCAGCATCCAGCGCTGGCTGGAAAAAAATATGCAGTACATAAAGTTCGTGGTCCCAATCGAGAACGCACTCACCACCGACCCCGTGCAGGCGATGTTCTGCGGACCGGTCGCCGACATGCAGCGCGTCTTGCAGGTTCTCGCAACCTGCGGGTTGCCCATCACGGTTCTCCGCACCGAATATCCCGGCCGCGATCTGTCAATTGTCGATGTGCTCAACGCTGGCTGCTCCAAAGGACACGCGCTCGAGCGCTGGGCCAATCACCGCCAGATTACCCGCGAACAGGTCATGGCCATCGGTGATAACTACAACGATATAGAAATGCTGGCCCTCGCCGGCCATCCGTTTATCATGGGAAATGCATCGGAAGAGTTACGCGGCCGAGGCTGGAAGCTAACCCGCTCCAACGCCGAAAGCGGTGTCTCGGCCGCAGTTGAGTACGTGTTAAATGGCAAAGCGATCGAAGCGGAAGAGCCGGACGAAGCTCTCAGATCGGCGATTGGCGTCAGCCTGTGACCGATTGAAATTGAATTCGAAGACGATGATCCGACAAGCACTATTAACGACAAAGAAAGCTGCGCGAACGGCGCGCGGCGACTCGGAATTTGCTTTGTCTGAAATTGTTTTGAAAGGGCACGCCTTTCAGCCGCGCCGTAATCGTAGCAAAATTGCTCGCGGCTTTAGCCGCTGGGGGAATACGTACATCGCGCTTTCCTGTGTCGTGATCTTGGCTCTGATGACAGGTCCGTCGTACGCCGCCGATTTAGCCGTCTTGCGCAACGGCTTCGCCATACGCCACGACCATCACCAGGAAATGGGATCGACGACACGCCTCTTCTTTTTCGCCGATGATTCCAGCTTCACCGATGTACCCACCGAAGAGATCGCCAGCTACGAAAAAGATCTTTCCGCGCCGCCGCCTACGCCGTCATCTGTCTCGGTCACGGCGAACTCCCAAAAATCGCCATCTCTCCCTATTAACGAAGTAGTAAATACCGCCAGCGCCGCCTTCCATCTCGATCCCGATCTCGTCAACAGCGTCATCCACGCTGAAAGCGGATTTAACGCCCACGCCGTCTCTCCCAAAGGCGCGCGCGGATTGATGCAATTAATGCCCGGCACCGCCAATCAACTAGGCGTCAACGACGCCTTCGATCCCGAAGCCAACGTCACCGGCGGAAGCCGTTATCTCCGCGAACTTCTTGAGCGCTACAATTTCGATCTCGTCAAAGCCCTGGCCGCCTATAACGCAGGCCCCGAGCGAGTCGAGCAATATCAGGGAGTCCCGCCCTTCCGCGAAACCCGCGCCTACGTAGCCCGCATCGTCCACGAATACAACACCAAGAAAATCGCACAAGAAAAAGCGGCGGCCAAACAAAAGCAACTCTCCGCCCACGCACCCACCAAGCCTCCGGGTAAAACGCTGCCTCACACTCAACAGGCAGCGAAGCAAGTCGTGACCACCGTCGTCGCGCAATCGCAGCCTTGACCCTTCGAAAAAATGCGTTTCGTATCAGGGTATCGCTTTAGCGATACCGTATCGTCTCCGGAATCAGACGCCCCTTCAGGGGCTGCGTGCCCATGTCCGCAAACTGTTAACCCCCTGACATTGACCCTCGCTGCTTCCTCATTTACCTTCAACTGGGGCGTTGCACACCACAGCTGCGCCTGTCTTCGCAATCGATCTCGCAGCGAATGAACAAGAAAAAATACCTGGCATACGTCGTTGTTTTTCTAGTGCTGGCTGGATTGGTCTACCTCCAGTTCCGCACCTGGAAAAACTTCGACTGGGCCCGGCTGTTCCAATTCGGATTAAATTGGCGTGACATCCTCATGGGCGTCGGCTATATCTACATTGCCTATTTCCTGCGCGCCGTGCGCTGGAAAATTTTCCTCCGCCCCGTTCGCAAAGACGCATCCATCCTCGGCCTCGTCCCGCCAACCATGATCGGCTTCACCGGCCTGGCCTTGCTAGGCCGCGCCGGAGAACTAATCCGCCCCTACCTCATCGCACGCCGAAACAATCTGCCCTTCGCCTCGCAAGTAGCCGTCTGGGCCGTCGAGCGCATATTCGACGTCGGCGGCTTCACGGTCCTGATGGTGGCAGCGATCTTTCTTCCGTCAAAGCTGCGCACCTTCATGCTCTCCGCCCCGCCCGAAGTCAGCCACTGGATTCGTCTCACCGGCTATGCCCTGATCGCCCTGGTATTCGGATTGTTCCTGGGAGCCCTGCTGATCGCCTACCGCGGAAATCGCATTGCCCAGTTTGTCGAAGACCGCTTTGCGCATCTCGCCGAGAATCTAGGCCATCGCATCGCGCAGAAAATTCGCGAGTTCACCATCGGACTCAACACCATCCACGGCCCCATCGCGTTTCTAGAATTATCCGCCGTGTCAGTCCTCATGTGGTGGATCATCGCCCTGGCCTACAAAGAAGTGACCCACGCCTATGGCGCCCCCATGGCCGCAATGAGCGTCACCAAAGTCCTCCTGCTCATGGGAGCGAGCATGATCGGCTCCATGGTGCAATTGCCCGGCGTAGGCGGCGGCTCGCAACTCGCAACCATCAGCGCCCTCGATCACATCTTCCACATCGTCCCCAAAGAACTCGCCGTCAGTTGCGGCATAATGCTGTGGCTGGTGACCTTCTTCGCCATCGTTCCCGTAGGATTGCTCCTCTCCCATCACGAGCGCCTGTCGCTGCGCAAACTTTCAGAAGAGACGGAACACGCGGAAGAGGTCGATGCGGTCAAAGAGGCAATTTGATGAAGGTGACAGGCGACCGGTCTTAGGTCTCAGGAAAATCGCAAACGCCTCAGTTGTTGCTGTTACCTGCGACCTGACACCTGATCTCCGCCTGCTACAATCGTCTTGAATTCCGAATCGAAATCAAGCGCATGAAATGCCCCTTCTGCGGGTTTGAAAATGACAAAGTCGTGGATTCGCGCGAGAGCAAGGAAGCGGATTCCATACGCCGCCGCCGCGAATGCCTGAAGTGTGAGAAGCGCTTCACCACCTACGAGCGCATCGACGAAATCCCGTACATGGTGGTTAAGAAAGACGGACGCCGCGAACGCTTTGATCGCCAGAAAGTTCTTAACGGCCTGATGCGCGCCTGCGAAAAGCGCCCCGTTCCCATCAGCCGCCTCGAGCAGATCGTCAATGAAGCTGAGACCTTCGTCATCGAATCCGCCGAGCGCGAGCGCAAAACGAGCGAAATCGGCGAGCTCATCATGAATCGTCTCCGCCGCTACGACAAAGTAGCCTATGTGCGTTTCGCCTCCGTCTATCTCGACTTCAAAGATGTGCAGGAATTCATGGCCGAGTTAAAAGATCTGCTCAAGGCAAAAGACGTGCCCGAGCCGAAAGGCAAGAGCAAATCATCGGGCGATCGGGTCACTGGGTGACCGGGAGAATCGTGGAGTGATCGGCTCATCGACAGCTAAAGTCCTGAGAGCAAACTCCAGGTGTGTCCCGACATGAAGATCGGAGTCCTGGCATTGCAAGGCGATTTCGACGCGCATCGCCGCCGTCTCGAAGAGCTCGGCGCGGAAGTCGTTCTCGTCCGCAAGCCCGAGCAACTTGACGAACTTGACGGCCTGATAATCCCCGGAGGCGAGTCCGGCACGTTTCTCAAGCTCCTCGGTGAGGAGGGCCTCGCGAAGGTAAAAGACTTCGTCCGTGTGAAGCCAACCTTCGGAACCTGCGCTGGATGTATCCTGCTCGCGACCGACGTAGAGAATCCAAAGCAGTCCGGCCTTGGCGCGCTCGACATCACTGTGCGCCGCAACGCCTACGGCCGCCAGATCGACAGCTCCATCCGCGAGGGGAAATTTCTTAGCGAACCGATCGAGATGGTTTTCATACGCGCCCCCAAGATCGAACGCGTAGGTCAAGGCGTGGAAGTGATCGCGACCGAAGGCAAAGATCCCGTGCTGGTGCGCAAAGGCAAGACGATGGCCGCAACCTTTCATCCCGAACTGAGCGATGATCGCCGTATTCACCAATATTTTCTTGACTTGGTGGCGAAGGGATAACGCCCTGGAGCAGCAAGTGCCATCGCAGGCTTACCCTGCAAGAATCAGAAAATTACTAACGGAGAGACGCCGAGGGCGCTCTCGGCAAATGGGATTAATTGCTCAGGCGCCGCCGAATCACAGCGGCCAATCCAATCAAACCACCGCCGAGTAAGGCGAGAATGCCAGGTTCCGGATAAGCGGAGGATCTCGCAACAACAGTTGTGGCAAACGAATTTGAAACCAGAGTAAGGACAAGCAGAGCGACAGGGCCCAAGGTTCGCAAGGTGATGCTCCTTTCGCTTTAGATAGTGGCAAGCGGTTCTCCAAAGTGGCGACATTTACAGTCCATTCAAACAGTTGTCTTTAGGGCGAATTAGGTGCAAAAAACCAACCCGTTAGCAGTTTTCCAGAGGATAGTTTTCCCTGTGTGCAGAATCTTGCACATTTTCGTCTATCGCGATTCCACTTCCGGCTCTGGGTGCTCGGTTTGGCCCAATCCGATATGCTGTGAACTCCTAATTTCACGCCAAAATGGAACCCGTTCCTGAACTTGAAGTCAGCCGAGTGTCGCTGGAGTCCTACGCCCGCCTGATCGGCGGCAACCGCAATTTTCGCCGCCTGTGGAGCGCCCAAGTTGTCAGCGAAATCGGCGACTGGTTTTACACCCTGGCGATCTACAACCTGCTCCTGCAACTCACCGGACGCGCCGGATCGGTGGCGCTGGCCTTAGTGCTTCAAGTCTTGCCGCAAACTTTTATCGGCCCGACGGCGGGAGTGGTCAACGATCGACTGCGCCGCAAGCGAGTCATGATCGCGACCGATATCGGACGCATGTTGATCGTCCTCTGCATGCTCTTCGTGCGCTCGAAAGAAAATGTCTGGATTGTCTATCCGCTCCTCATGGCGGAAACCGTGCTGGTCGCCTTTTTTGAGCCCGCGCGCAACGCGGTCATTCCGAACATTGTCAAAAGGGAAGACGTCGTGGTGGCGAACACGCTCGCCTCGACCACCTGGAGCGTCAACCTGATGCTGGGCGCAACGCTTGGAGGCTTTGTCGCAGCATTCTTTGGACGCGATACCGTATTCCTGCTGAATGCGCTGTCCTTTGTGGCTTCAGCCGTGCTGATCTGGGGGATGCGCTTCGCCGAGCCGCACGCCGAAGGTGGCCATCCATTTCGCGCAAAAGAGCTGATCAACTTTTCGCCGATCGTCGCTGGGATTCGCTACGTACGCGCGCACGTGAAGTTGCGCTCCGCGATCCTCGTAAAATTCGGCAACCTGATCGTCGGCCCCAGTTGGGTGCTCTTCACCGTGATGGGCCAAAACGAATTCGACGTTCGCTGGGGAGGCATGTCTCCCGAACGCGGCGCGTTTCTCGGGATGAGTTTGCTGCTAGGCGCGCGCGGCGTAGGCGCTTTGCTCGGCCCGCTGCTGGCCGCGTCGTGGGCAGGTCACTGGCAGCGCCGCCTGGAGGCCGCAATCTTCTGCGGATATCTAGCTGCAGCCACGGGCTATACGCTGATCGGCGTCTCCGGCCATCTCTGGGAAGCCTGTTTGTGCGTGGCCCTGGCGCATTCCGGCAGTTCGGTCGTGTGGGTGTTCTCGACGACGCTGTTGCAGATGCAGAGCGACGACAAATTCCGCGGCCGCGTCTTCGCTGCCGACCTCTGCCTCTGCATGCTCACTATCGCCGCAGGCGCGTATCTCGCCGGACGCTTCGTGGACTGGGGCTTCGCGGCCCGCAACGTCGCCAGCGTGGCGGGCATGTTGATGGTGATTCCGGCGGGGCTGTGGGGATTATCGATTCGCCGTAATGCGCGTAAAGTGGCCGGCGCGCAGGCGGAATGAGATCGAGCTATGGGCGCACAATCTGCTTTCTGAGCTGAGGTGCGATCCGCACAAAGAGAGACGAGGTATCGAAGAACAGCCTCAATTCATCTCTGCGACGTTACTCGCCGTTTCATGCCGCTTAAATGCTGGGTACGCTTTGCTCGTTCGTCGCGAACGATCTCAAGAATGTCTAGGTCTTCATGCGGGATGCCTTGGTGCACAAGAATGCCGTTAACCTCTACCAGGCTGGGACCACTATCGGCCGGACGGAGCGTAAACTCCCGCGCGCCTTCGACGATCTCCAACTCGGTTCCCGGTCGCAATCCATAGTGGGAGCGAAGCGGCTTAGGGAGAACCACTCGGCAGAGCTTGTCTAGCTTGGGTCTCATCCAGTAGATCATGGCCTATTCGGTTGGCAATGGCAATGACCTTTGGAGCCGGCAATTGGCGTGCTTCCTCGATGGATAGGTGGAGGATTAGATCAGCTGGTCGATCTTCGCTGCCAGAATGAAGTCCGACTCAGTCAGCCCGTCAACTGCATGCGTCCAGGTCGTGATCTCAGCCTTGCCCCATCCAAGCAGTATGTCGGGATGGTGGCCCTGCTGCTCGGCAACCTCGCCCACGCTATTCACGAAAGCCAGCGCCGACTTGAAATCCGGGAACTTGAAGCTGCGGACGATGTGATGCTCGTCGACGACCTTCCACTGCGAAGGGTCGGCCAGCTGATGATGGAGCTCCGTGAGCTTAGCTCCCTTGAGCGGCGGCACGCCGCCGCGGCAGGGAACGCAATTACGACCAGCAAGTTTGGAGGTACTCAAGGCGAAGCTCCTAGAACGGAATATCTTCGTCCGTGATCGGAGAACTGCCGACCGGCGCGTGCTCTGGTTCGGGCGCGCTCTGATCAAAGCTGTTGCCGCCCGACGAAGCCGCGATTCCGCGCGAGCCGCCGGCGTATTCGCCCCCCCCACCGCCTTCGCCGCGTCCGCTGAGCAGAACCAGATCATTGGCAATGATCTCGGTCTTGTACATCTTCTTGCCGGTTTCTTTGTCGTCCCAGGAACCGGTGCGCAGGCTGCCCTCGATGTAGCACTTGCCGCCTTTTTTCAGATACTGGCCAATAATTTCGGCCAGCTTCTGAAAAGCCACGATGTTGTGCCACTCCGTGCGGTCTTGCCAGTTGCCATCTTTATCCTTGAAGCGCTCATTTGTGGCAATGGAGAACTTGGCGACCGGCATGCCGCCTTGCGTGAACTTCATTTCGGGATCTTTGCCCAGGTTTCCAATCAGGATGACTTTATTGACACTCTTCATGAGGCGGGCTCCTTCGCGAATGCTTCGAGACGCTCACTATAGCAGAATCGGTCGCCCGAAAGGCAGTGCGCTACGTACAAGAAATATGTGACGAATCGGGCCTTGTGGAAATGTCAGCGATATAGTCTGACCGCGAAAATATTTTTCTTACGGGAAGATCTGAAACAGCATTAAATACACGATCACGCCCGTCACCGAAACGTAGAGCCAGATGGGAAACGTCCAACGGGCAATGGCTCGATGCCGGTCAAATTGCCCGCGGAGCCCGCGCGTCAGCGTAATCAGCACCATGGGCACAACAACGATCGCAAGGATGGTGTGCGAAGTGAGGATAGTGAAATAGAGGATCCGCGTCCATCCCGTGCCGTGAAAATAAACGATGCCGCCGTGATGCGGCCAGTGGTAATAGAGATACGACGCGAGAAATAGCGAAGACGTAACGAACGCCGTGATCATCACTGCGCGATGCGCCGCCACCTTGCCGCGCGCGATCAGCGCGCGTCCAATCACCAGCAGCACCGCGCTGCATCCATTTAAGGTCGCATTGATCTTAGGAAAGATGGAGTAGTCGGTCATGGGAGAAGATTATTTGTACGGGGAACCGAGCGTCTTGGCAAGGCCAGAGGTGAGGTCAGAGGTAAGAGGTCATATTGCAGAAGTAAAATCCATGCTCGTTCTATACCTCTGCAATTTGACCTCTAACCTCTAACCTTGCTTTTGCAATCTAACCTCTGACCTCTGACCTCGTATAGAATATTGAAACAATGCCAGATTTGGAGAGCCCTCCGCCGCCTGCTCCGGCGCCAAAAGAATCTCCAGCGCATCCGCTGCCCGTAATGGCTGTCTGGGCGCGCGATCTGCTGGTTTCGCTCGCCATCTCGGCCTTCATCATCATCTTTCTCTATCAGCCAGTGAAGGTCGAAGGCACCAGCATGATGCCCGGCCTCGAAGATCAGGAGCGGATCTTCGTCAACAAATTTGTCTATCGCTGGGAGCCCATCGAGCGCGGTGATATCGTTGTCTTCCGCTATCCGCGCGACACCTCGAAGAGCTACATCAAGAGAGTTATCGGATTAGCCGGCGACCGCATCCGCATCGAAAACGGTCAGGTCTACGTAAACGGCCACGCACTCGACGAAGATTACGTCCCCAGCGATTACGCCGACGCCCGCTCCTACCCAGAGATCGTGGTGCCGAAGAATAGTTACTTCGTCCTCGGCGACCATCGCTCCATGTCAAACGACAGCCGCGACTTCGGCACCGTAAACGAGCGTTACATCTACGGCAAAGCCGTCTTCGGATATTGGCCGATGGAAAAGCTGGGAAGGCTGCGATAAGGCGCACGCTTTCAGGCCTAAGCTGATGCCATGATCTGGTTGACAGACTACTGGTTTCCCGTAGTATCATGAAGCTGAAATTCAAGTGGGACAACGCCAAGGAGCAAGCGAACCTGGGCGCGCACCGGCGTGAGCTTCGAGTTAGCGAAGACGGTATTTAAAGACCCCTTTGCTATCGAACGTCTCGATGACCGCGAAGATTACGGCGAAGAGAGTTTTGTACAGATCGGGAGGGCGGAGGGGAGCGTCCTGTTGTTTGTAGCCTATACCGAACGCAAGGAAAGCATCCGCATCATTTCAGCTCGAAGGGCAACACAATATGAGCAAGACGACTACTTCCAGCAAAACGCTTAGGCCCATGACGCCTCGAGCCGTCGAAGCGGCGGCCCGCGCCGATCGCGGTGCGCAACCGCTAACCGCCGACGATCTTAAGCGGATGAAGCGGACGCCGCAGGCCAAAGTCATTCGCCGCGCCCTGGCGTTGACGCAGGAGGAATTCGCTGTTCGCTACCACATTCCGCTTGGCACTCTACGGGACTGGGAGCAAGGCCGCGCGGAGCCGGATCAGCCAACTCAAGCCTATTTGAAGATAATCGCGCGCGAGCCCGAGCGTGTCGAGCGTGTGTTGAACCGAAAACCGCACTAAACCCCAGTTACACCAAGATGATTTCATCTACTCAGCCGGTGGCCTACACGTCTCCTTACGCTTGGATTTTCTGGATAGTATTTCTAATCGCGTACGTGCCCGAACTTCTCGTCGTCGCCCGCGCCAAGCCAGCCCCTGGAGACAAAACCGATCGCGGATCGATGACACTCATTATCATCGCCTCGTGGCTGGCCCTTCCTGCCACGTTCTGGGTAGCACCCTGCTCGAGGTTTGCGCTGCATAATCACCGCATCGTCTGGTTTGCGCTCGGCCTCACAATTCTGTTGGCCGGCTCCGCGCTCCGCCGCTACTGCTTTCGCACCCTCGGCCGCTATTTCACTGGCAACGTAAAGGTCCAGGCCGATCAACCGGTAATTCAACATGGCCTCTATCGCTTTGTCCGCCATCCTTCTTATACTGGAGCCATGTTCATGTACTTCGGCACCGGCCTGGCGCTCACGAACTGGCTAAGCATTCTCATCATCGTAGGCATGGGCGTCATCACCTATTCGTACCGCGTGCACGTGGAAGAGCACGCCCTCGGAAACTCAATCGGTCAGCCTTATGTGGAATACATGCAGCGGACGAAGCGGTTTATTCCATTTGTCTTCTGAAAGACAAGAACGAAAACAATGATTGCTACGGACGTTTTCGGTTTTACTGAAAACTGACAACTGATAAGTGACGACTCACACACGATTCTGCTGACACCGTCTCGCCCAACTGCTAGAATCTATAAAATCCACTCCACAGGAGTTGCAATGCAAGCGATCCTTGCGCTCGAAGACGGCAGAGTCTTCCGAGGCAAAGGCTACGGCGCTAAAGGCGAATGCTCCGGCGAAGTCGTTTTTAATACTTCCATCACCGGCTACCAGGAAATTTTCACCGACCCATCCTACGCAGGGCAGATGGTCGTCCTGACCAATCCTGAAATCGGAAACTACGGCACCAACCCCGAAGACAACGAATCGCAACGGCCCTACATTGAGGGCCTGATCGTGCGCGAGTTTTCGAAAGTCAGCTCCAACTGGCGCTCGCAGCAGGTGACCGACGAGTTCATGGAGCAGTTCAGGATTCCAGTGCTAGCCGACATCGACACGCGCGCGTTAGTACATCATCTGCGCGACAACGGCGTGATGCGCGGCGTGATCTCAACCCTCGAAGCCGACACCGACAAACTCGTAGCTAAGGCGCGAGCGATCCCGAAGATGGATGGCCAGGATCTCGCCAAAGTCGTCTCGACAAATCACACCTATGTCTGGGAAACGGGCGAGCGCTCGCACCTGCCCGACGAAGTAGTAGGAGTAAAAGACGAGCCGGCGCGCTTCCACGTAGTCGCCTACGACTTCGGCATCAAGCAGAACATCCTGCGCAAACTGCGCGGAGAAGGCTGCAAAGTGACGGTAGTCCCAGCGCAAACGACAGCCGAAGATGTGCTGGCGTTGAAACCCGACGGCGTGTTCCTGTCGAATGGGCCGGGTGATCCCGAGCCCTGCACCTACGCAGTCGACAACATAAGACGCCTGATGGGACGCCAGCCGATTTTTGGAATCTGCCTGGGCCACCAAATCGCCGGCATAGCGCTAGGAGGCAAAACCTTCAAGCTGAAATTCGGCCACCACGGCGGAAATCATCCAGTAAAGCAACTGTCCAGCGGCAAGATCGAGATCACCGCCCACAACCACAATTTCGCCGTGGATCCCGATTCGCTGCCGCAAAGCGAAGTCGAATTGACCCACATAGATCTAAACGACAACACCCTAGAAGGCATGCGCCACCGCAATCTGCCGCTGTTCACCGTGCAATACCACCCGGAAGCCGCGCCGGGGCCGCACGATTCGCACTATCTGTTTAAGGATTTCGTGAAGATGATGGAGGAGTGCAAGAAATAATCCGCCTGTTGAGAATTGTCATCCCGAGCGCAGCGAGGGATCTGCAGTCTGCTGACACAGCGACACGGTTGGCGGCCGATTGGCCGCGTGCAGCGAAGGATTAAAGTGTGCGAGAAGAGAAGCGCTATTACGTCTACATCATGGCGAGCCGCTCGCTGACCTTATACACCGGGGTCACGGGGAACGTTTATCACCGTGTTCTGCAGCATAAGGCAGGAAAAATACAGGGCTTCACAAAGAAGTACCACATTAATAGGCTGGTTTATTACGAGACTTTCAAGTACGTGAACAATGCCATCGATCGAGAAAAACAAATCAAGGCATGGACGCGTGCCAAGCGCGTCGCTTTGATCAAGACTATGAACCCGGCGTGGCAGGACCTCGCCGAAGGTTGGGGTGAGCAAACAGAACTGCAGATCCCTCGCTTCGCTCGGGATGACAATCCTGAAAATAGGGACGAAAGACTTCTGGCAGGCGCCCGTGCAGCTGACGACGCGCCGCTTCAAAGCAAGGCCAAGACCGCATAATGCCCAAACGAACTGACATCTCGAAAATCCTGATCCTCGGCTCCGGCCCCATCGTCATCGGCCAGTCGGCCGAGTTCGACTACTCCGGCACGCAGGCTTGCAAAGCACTCAAGTCGGAGGGCTTTGAAGTGGTGCTGGCGAACTCGAATCCGGCCACCATCATGACCGATCCCGAGTCGGCCGACCGCACTTACATCGAGCCGCTGACGCGCGAATATCTTGAAGAGATCATCCGCGTCGAGCGCGAAATGGCGCCTAGCGCTGGCTTTGCCGTTCTGCCTACCGTCGGCGGCCAGACCGCTCTCAACCTCGCCATCGAACTCGCCGATGGCGGTGTGCTGGAAAAGTACAACGTGATCCTGATCGGAGCGCAGATCAGCGCCATCAAGAAGGCTGAAGACCGCCTGTTTTTTAAAGACGCCATGCAGCGCATCGGCCTTGACGTGCCGAAATCGGCGCTCGTCAACAACCTCAAAGACGGCGTTGAGTTTGCCGGCAAGATTGGATTTCCCGTCATCATTCGTCCGTCGTTCACGCTCGGCGGCACCGGCGGAGGCATCGCCTATAATCGCGAAGAATTGATGGAAGTCCTCGCCCGAGGCCTCGATCTTTCTCCCGCGCATGAATGCCTGATCGAAGAATCCGTTCTCGGATGGAAAGAATACGAGCTCGAGGTGATGCGCGACACGAAAGACAACGTCATCATCATCTGCTCGATCGAGAACTTCGATCCCATGGGCGTGCACACCGGCGACTCGATCACGGTCGCTCCCGCGCAGACGCTCACCGACCGCGAATATCAGATGATGCGCGACGCGTCGATTGCAGTAATTCGCGAGATCGGAGTTGAGACCGGCGGATCGAATATTCAGTTTGGCGTCAATCCTTCCACCGGCCGCATGGTTGTCATCGAGATGAACCCACGCGTGTCGCGCTCGTCGGCACTGGCATCAAAGGCGACCGGTTTCCCGATCGCTAAAATCGCCGCCAAACTAGCCGTCGGCTACACGCTCGATGAAATTCCTAATGACATCACCCGCAAGACGCCTGCCTGCTTCGAGCCAACGCTCGACTATGTAGTAGTCAAAATCCCGAAGTGGCAATTCGAAAAATTTCCCGGCGCCGACGAATCGCTCGGCCCGCAGATGAAATCCGTGGGCGAAGTGATGGCCATTGGCCGCACCTTCAAAGAAGCGTTGCTCAAGGGCGTGCGCGCGCTCGATACCGGCAAGAAAGTAGGTTCCGAAAAAATTGAGCCAAAAATTCTGACGCAACGCCTGGTGACGCCGCATCCCGAGCGCCTCACCTATGTTCGCTACGCCCTTCGCCAGGGACACACGATCAAGCAAATCGCCAAGATGACCTCGATCGATCCGTGGTTCCTCTACCAACTCAAAGAAATCAACGATATGCAACTCGAGCTGGAGAAGCATCCGATGGAGTCGACCCCTACCGAGGTGCTGCGCGAAGCCAAGCGCATGGGTTTCTCCGACGGTCGTCTCGCCGGAACCTGGCGTCTGGATGGCAAAGGCGGGCAGGAAAAAGTTCGCCACTTCCGCAAGAAGCACGGAGTGAAGCCAGTCTACAAACGCGTCGATACCTGCGCCGCGGAGTTCGAGAGCTTCACACCGTACCTCTACTCCACATACGAAGAAGAAGATGAAGCCGCGCCAACCGCCAAGAAAAAAGTGGTAATTCTCGGTTCCGGCCCCAACCGCATCGGGCAGGGAATTGAATTCGATTATTGCTGCTGCCACGCCAGCTACGCGCTGCGCGAAGATGGTTACGAAACCATCATGATCAATTGCAATCCGGAGACAGTCTCGACCGATTACGACACCAGCGACCGCCTCTACTTCGAGCCCCTCACGCTCGAAGACGTGTTTGCCATCTGCGAACATGAGGCCTCAGCGGGCGCGCCGGTAGGAGTGATCGTGCAATTCGGCGGACAGACTCCGCTCAATCTCTCCCTCCCGCTCAAGGCTGCCGGAGTCAATATCATCGGCACCACGCCCGAGTCGATCGATCTCGCCGAAGACCGCAAGCGTTTTGGCAAGCTGCTCGAGGAACTCGACATCCCGCAAGCTCCCGGAGCGATGGTCGCCTCGGTCGAAGAAGCGGTCGAAGCGGCTAAGAAAATTGGATTCCCCGTGCTAGTCCGTCCTTCCTATGTTCTCGGCGGCCGCGCCATGGTCATCGCCTATGACGAAGACACGATTCAGCAATACATGAAACAGGCGGTCGAATACTCGCAAGACCGCCCCGTGCTGATCGATAAATTCCTCGAGGATGCAATTGAAGTCGACGTCGACGCACTCTCCGACGGCGAAGACGTCGTGATCGGCGGCATCATGCAGCACATCGAGGAGGCCGGCATACACTCCGGCGATTCATCGTGCGTACTGCCCGCAGTTGATATCCCTGACTCGCTGCTTAGGCGCATGCGTGATTACACATTCAAGCTGGCTCGCGCTCTCAAAGTTATCGGGCTCATGAATGTGCAATTCGCGATTCCGCGCGGCCACGGCCACAAGGGCAATGGCCATCATGAACCGATCGTATATGTGCTTGAAGTAAATCCACGCGCCTCGCGCACCGTGCCCTTCGTCTCAAAGGCCACCGGCGTGCCCATGGCCAAGATCGCCGCTCGTCTCATGACCGGCCGCAAGCTGCGCGAGTTTCTGCCGGAAAATATCGAACGCGGCACCGACCTCGATACCGGCCGCTGTTTCTTCGTGAAGTCGCCAGTCTTTCCCTGGTCAAAATTTCCGGGAGTCGATACCGTGCTTGGCCCGGAGATGCGCTCCACCGGAGAAGTCATGGGGGTAGCTGACAATTTTGGCGAGGCCTTCGCCAAAGCACAAATTGCCGCTGGACAAAAGCTGCCGATCAAGGGCACGGTTTTCATCAGCGTCACCGACCACGACAAGCCAGCGATGGTCGAGGTCGCGCATCGCTTCGTCGACATGGGATTTAAACTCGTGGCCACGCACGGCACCGCCGACATCCTCGAAGAATCCGGCCTCGGCGTTGAGCGCGTCTACAAAGTAAAAGAGGGACGCCCGAACGCGGTCGACTTGATCAAAGCGGATCGCATTCAGTTGATCGTCAACACGCCCCACGGACCCGATCCGTATTTCGACGAGAAGGCTATCCGCCGCGCCGCCGTCACGGCTCGCATCACCACCATCACCACGCTCTCCGCCGCGCGAGCCGCGGCCGAAGGGATCGCCGCTCTGCAACGCGGAGAAATACGCGTACAGGCGCTCCAAGCACTGCACGCGGAGAGAATCGCGGCGAAGTAATCTCACGTGAAAACCTCGCATGGGTAAATCCCGTCTTCTCCTCACACTTGTTTTCGGTCTCCCACTTATGATCGGCGCGGTCGTTCTCGGACCGGCGGCCTTTGACCTGATCTTCCATCGCCGTCAGCCCGAACGTTTTCTGATTCCCGCCGGATACAAGGGTTGGGTTCGCGTAGAGTTTCGCCGGAAGGGCGCGCCGCCGCTGCCAACCGAAGATGGCCACCTGCTGCTTAAGTTGAACGAGCAGGCGATGCTGCAAACCTCCTCCGATCCGCTCCCCGGCCACGGCAGAGACGACTTCTACTATTACTCCGGCGATCGCCGCACCCCGCTTTCCAATGCCGGCGTCTGCAAAGGTGGAATGATCTGGCAGGTCGAAACCATGGTGGACGAGTCGACGTCCACTCCGTTTGAAAGGTTTTTCGTAGGCAGCGAAGATAGCTATCGCCGCGAGGTCGATCCCAGCGGAAAAGCGCCGGCCTGCGAGTAACGAACGCTACGATGGCGCGAGTCTTTGCGGGAGTGATGTATGGCCGCTATCGTTGTGTTCCACGTCTTGATAATCCTTCTGGGTGTGGGAATCATCACTCGAGTCGTGCCCACAGAGTCGGTTGCTAACGTGCTCAGTTATGTGCACAAAACGATCGGCATCACCACCCCGCCCATGGCACAAGCGCGGAGGATTGCGCTCGTCTGGATTGGATCGATACTGATAATCGCCGACGGATGTCTCCTGCTACTCGTCTTCATAGCTTCATCGTTGCACTGAGCATGACAAAAAGCGAAGCGTGGAAGTTGATAATTTACAATTAGAAATAATCTTCGAACAACAAAGACTAGCGACCAAAAACTTCGATTAACGACAGGAGCCACATGCTTTTATCCGGAATCTTTCCACCCATCACGACGCCCTTCTATCCCGACGGCGAAGTCTATTACAAGAAACTTGAATCGAACGTCGAGCGCTACTCGCGCACGCCAATTGCCGGGATCGTGGTGCAGGGCTCGACTGGCGAAGCAATTATGCTCTCCGATCAGGAGCGGCGCGACGTCTTCAAAGTCGCGATGGGCGCGGCTGCGCCGAATAAAGTCATGATCGCGGGCACTGGCCTTGAGTCGGCGCACGAGACCTTGCGACTCACCGAATACGCTGCCAACCTCGGCTATGATGCCGCTATGGTGCGCACTCCGCATTACTACAAAACGCAAATGCTACCGGCGAATCTGCTCGCTTTTTATCGCACGGTTGCCGACCGCTCTGCGCTGCCCATCATCATTTACAACTTTCCGCAAGCCACCGGATACGACATGCCGCCCGCGATTGTGAGCGAACTTGCTGGCCATCCGAATATCGCGGCCATCAAGGAGTCTGGCGGCAATCTCGACAAAGTCAAACAGATGGTCGACGGCACGCGCCACATCAGAAGGCAAGCCACCGTGACCGAAACTTTCGAAGCAGTGACGCCGCGCATGGTCAAGGCCGCCGGCATCGAAAGCGAAAAGCGGAGCAGGGAACTGGTGAGCGTTGCGACCCTGACGGGCAGCATAGAATCGATTGAGCGAGGAACCGCTGCCACTGTGCACGTTGACCATCCTGCAAAACCTTCGTCCTCTGCCGTGACCTATCTCGGCAAACTGAAAGTCCGCCAAAAAGAAGTTGGCTTTCAGGTGATGGTCGGCGCCGCGCACCAACTCGAACCCTCGCTAGGATTAGGCGCAGTCGGCGCCATTCTAGGTTTCGCATCTCCCGCGCCCATGGCGTGCTACGAAATCGCGGCGGCTTTCAAGGACGGTGATGCCGCCCTCGCTCGCGAAAAACAGGAACGCGTGAAACTGGCCGCCCTGCGCGTCGTTGGAGAACTCGGCGTCCCCGGTGTGAAATACGCGATGGATTTGAATGGTTATTACGGCGGCCCATCGCGCCTGCCGCTGCTGCCTCTTAGCGGCGAGCAGAAGGCGAATGTTGACAAGTTAATGACGGGGATTAAGAGCTGAGCCAACTGTCTGTGGCGCCGCAATAGTTGTCACACGCGCTTGTGATCTTCGTCACTTTTCTCCTATACTTAGAACGAACGTTCGAACGCAGAGTCGAGCTCGCATGGCCATGGCCACCTTCCCCGCAATCCGCGCCTCGCGCCGTTTGAGCGGAGTTCTCCGTCCAAAATCTCGACGTGCCCCCGCGACTCGCTTCGATCGCCGCCTTGGGCACATTCTCGACAAGGCCACCGAAGTCTTTTGTGAAAAGGGATATGAAGGCGCGTCCATGCGCGATCTGTCGCGTGCCACCGGAATGTCGCTGGCGGGGCTCTATCACTATTGCGAATCCAAAGAGCGTTTGCTGTTTCTGATTCAGAAACACACCTTCACTACGATTCTCGAAAAGCTCAAGGTGCGACTTGAAAACGTCAGCGGTCCCGAGCAGCGGATCCGCATCTTTATCCTCAATCATCTCGAATACTTCGTCAGCAATCAGCCGGGCTTGAAGGTGTTGTCGCACGAAGACGAGGCGCTGAAGAATGGATGGAGCGCAGAGATTGCCGGCATCAAACGCGAATATTACCGCATCTGCCTCGGACTGATGGGGGATTTGCGGCGCCAGCGCGGCCTCGATTTCAACCCGCGCACCGCGGTGATGAGCCTTTTCGGCATGATCAACTGGATCTACACCTGGTACAACCCTCGGGTCGACGGCGATGCCGAGGCGCTGGCCAAGCAGATGAGCAACATTGTTCTCAACGGAATTGTGAACGGCGGCAAGCCGCGGAAGAAAGCTAACTCGAGTTCGATTCAATGATTCAATAAGGAGAAAGTTATGGCGACGATAACGACGCAGCCGGCCACCGGCGAGACCACCAAGCAACTCATCAACTACCGTACCGATGCCGGCGTGGCTGTGATCGAAATGAACGATCCTCCGGCGAACACTTACACCTATGAAATGAATCGCCAACTCGATGAAGCCATCCTCCGCGCGCGCATGGACAACGACGTCCATGTGATCGTGCTGACGGGCGTAGGTGACAAATTTTTCTCGGCTGGCGCGAATATTAAAATGCTCGCCTCGGTCGATCCGACCTTCAAGTATTACTTCTGCCTGCACGCCAACGAAACGCTACTGCGACTAGAGCACACGCCAAAGCTCGTCATCGCCGCCATCAACGGCCATTGCGTCGGCGGAGGCCTCGAGATCGCGATGGCGGCCGACCTCAGAATCGCGCGCAAAGATGCGGGCAAGATCGGACTGCCTGAAGTGAACCTCGGCGTTCTCCCCGGTACCGGCGGTACGCAGCGTCTTTCGCGCCTGGTAGGGAAGAGCAAAGCCATCGAGCTGATGATCACCGGCAACACCTTCTCATTCGAAGAAGCACAGGAATACGGCATCGTGAACGACATCTTCGAGCGCGAAGGTTTCATGGAAAACATTATGGAATACGCGCGCCAGTTTACCCCGCCAAACAAAGCCGCGAAAGCCGTGGGACGCATCAAACGCGCGGTACAGACAGGCTGGGAGATTCCTATGGAGTCGGCTCTGGCCGTCGAGCGCGAGAATCAGCAGATACTGTTCCAGAGCGAGGATGCTAAAGAAGGTCTCGCCGCTTATGTTGAGAAAAGGCCCGCTGTGTTTACAGCTAAGTAGGAACTTCTTGGCGTTCTCTGCGTCTCTGCGGTGAAAGGATTCTTACTTTATGCCAGGCAAAGTAGCAAAAATCGGAAGCTTCAGCGAGTGGGTCGGTCTCTTCAACGAATGGCGCAAAGAAGTCGGCGTTAACAAAGATGATGTCGAGGCTTTCAAATTCGACACGCTCTACGGAGCGATTGAGACGGAAGAGATCCAGTTTGGCTCCTATAAGGGTCGCAACAAGTGGGAGAACCTGCGGCAGGTGCCGACGCAGCAGATGCGCGACGCGCTCATGAATATGATTGTCTATCAGGGCGATACCGAATTTGCCAGTGTCGAGCAACAGCGCAACCTGTTTGAAACCGCGCCCACGGAATACGATCGCCGTGCCATCACTCGCGTCATGATCGAAGAGATGCGCCACGGTTGGCAGATGTGCGCTCTGCTGATCGACTTCTTCGGGTCTTCAGGAAAAGTCGAAGCGCAAAAAATGCTGGAGCGTAGGGCGTTTGAAAATAAGCGCCTGCTCGGCACGTTTAACATCGACGTCGACAACTGGCTCGATTTCTTCACTTATACAGACTTCGTCGACCGCGACGGAAAGTTCCAGCTCCAGATGCTGAAGTATTCATCGTTCGCGCCGCTCGGCCGCTCAACTTCTTACATGCTGCGCGAGGAAGCCTTCCACATGGGAACCGGCCATGACGGCCTGCGCCGCGTGGTTGAAGCGGGCGTGATCCCGCGGTGGCTGCTGCAGAAATATCTCAACAAATGGATATCCAGTTCGTTCGATCTTTTCGGCACCGATCATTCCTCCTCAGCGCATTGGGCCTACGTGTGGGGAATTAAGGGGCGCTATGACGAGTTGCAGAACGACAAAGCCGCTGACCTCGACGACCTCAACGACTATAGCCGCCATCTTTATCGGCAGGAGGTCGCGGGATTAGTGGAGCGGCTAAATACTTTCTTGACCCCAGGCGAGAAGAAGTTCTACACGCCCGATATACACTTCAACCGCAGCATTGGAAGATGGGCAGGAAAGAAGTTTCACTGCGAAACCGGCGAACCACTGGACGATCGCAGCTACGAGCAGCACTGCGAAGAGAATCTGCCCAGCGCGAAAGATAAGGTGTTGCTGCTCGACATTATCCGCAACGAAAAGAAGTGGATCAAAGAAAAAGCAGGCGCGCGCGATCCGCTCTCAACAATTAGTGAGCCCCGCAAGTTAGCGATTAATCTTTAGGCATGCCGCGAAGATGACGACGACCGCCGCGAGCCGGATTGAAACAAAAATCGTGTCATCCGTTGCCCGCATCAAGCTCATCAATCCTCCGCTGAACGTAATCGACCTGCAAATGACGCGCGAGCTTCACGACGCGCTGATGGAGATCGAGGCGCTGACCGATGTCTCTGTGATCGTGTTTGAAGGCGACTTCCGCGCTTTCTCCGCTGGAGTCGACATTAAAGCTCACCTGCCTGAGCAGATTCACGAGATGCTGACGAGTTTTCATGCGGTGATCCGGGCGATTGTTGCATCACGCAAAGTCACAATTGCCGCCGTCCGCGGCGCTTGCCTGGGCGGAGGGGCGGAACTCGCCGCTGTCTGCGATATGGTTTACACGGCACGCGATGCCACTTGGGGATTTCCCGAGATCAAGCTGGCTTGCTACCCGCCGGTCGCGGCCGTAGCGTTGCCCGCGCTAGTAGGCCAGAAACGCGGCGCCGAACTTATCCTCACCGGGCGCCAGATTTCTGGCGAAGAGGCACTCGCGATCGGCCTAGCCAATCGCTCCGCCCAGGCCACTGAGCTCGACGCTCTAGTCCAAGAGACACTGGATGAGCTCCGCCAACTAAGCCCCATGGCGATTGCTCACGCCAAGAAGGCTATGTATGCTTGGGACGCGATTCACTTCGACAAGGGCCTGGCTCGAGCCGAGAAAATTTATCTCGAAGAACTTGTCTCGACCGCAGACGCGCGTGAGGGTATCATTGCCTTCCTCGACAAACGACCACCAAAATGGACCGGCAAATAGCAAACGAGAAAACCGAGATTGACGCAAGCACTGGGCTGACTAAAGCAGCCGCAAAAAATGACGCGAGGCGTTCTTCTCACTCCGATCATCTGATGTGTGGAACGCCCTTGTGGGGTGTCGCCGGCTTTCTCGGGTGTGCGTACTTCGCGTGGAGTTCTTTTGGACACGTCACGCGCGGCGAATATGAATGGCCGCACGACTACTGGACCGCCGCAACTTACATTGTCTGGATCGTGCTGCTGGCTGCGTTGGCGCTCGACACGCGGTGCGTGCGCGAGCGCATATTTTTCGGAGTGCTCGTCGGCAATTTTCTCGTTGGATTTTCGGTAACGCTATGGCACGGCATCTCCGTCTCCGATGTGCGCTTGGCTCGCATTGGAACCGGCGCTCTCTGGGCTTTGGCGGCGCTGGTTAGCCTTACCACGCTGCGAGGCGCGCCGGGGATTCACAACAATGATTGACGGTGTCCGCGGTAGTTGAGTGTGCCCGCAAGGCATAGGTCCTTCGCTCCGTGAAAGATGCCAACATATGATGGATCGAACTATGGACTTCGAAATCTCTCCCGGTCAGGTCAAGTCGTTACAGCAGCGCGGTGAAACATTTACCCTCGTCGATGTTCGTGAGCCTTGGGAATATGAAGCCTCACGCATCGACGGAGCAAAGCATATTCCGATGGGTGACATCCCGACGCGCGCTCACCAGGAACTTAATCCCGACGATCACATCGTGGTCATGTGCCACCACGGCGTGCGTTCGTTGTCCGTCACCAACTGGCTTCGTCAGCAGGGATATGACAAAGTTCAATCCATGCGCGGCGGCATAGACGGCTGGGCGCGTACGGTCGATCCGAAAGTGCCGCTCTACTGAAGACAGCCTGTATTAGCCATTAGCAATTGGCATTTAGCCCAACCCAAACAGTGATCACTGACTGCCACATCCATATCGCGCCGATTGATCTCTACAAGCCGCACGCGCTCGAATTGATGAAGCGCAAGCGCACGAACTTCGACGAAATTGCGGAGTATTGCCGTTCGCCGCAGGCTTTTCTCAAATATCTTGATCGTTGTGGCGTGGATCGGGCTGTGCTAATCAACTACGTTGCGCCGGAGGTGATCGGCTTTACCTCGGAGGTCAATCAGTTCGTCGCCGATTACACCAAGCACGATCCCAAGCGCCTCATTTCCTGCGGCAGCCTGCATCCGCGGCACACCACTAATATCATGGCGGAAGTCGAGTACATCCTGCGTCTTGGCCTGCGCATGATCAAGATTCACCCGCCGCATCAGTTGCTTTTTCCCAATGATTATCTGCACGGAGTCAAAGAACTCGAAATTATCTACCGCGCTGCCGAAGCGAATGGGATCCCCATCATGTTTCACACCGGCACCTCGATCTTTCCCGGTGCGCGCAATAAATATGGCGATCCGATCTACCTCGACGATGTGGCGGTTGATTTTCCCAAACTCACAATCCTGATGGCCCATGGCGGTCGTCCGCTGTGGATGAACACCGCATTCTTTCTTCTGCGGCGGCACGCGAACGTCTATCTCGACATCAGCGGCATTCCTCCGAAAACTCTGCTGAAGTACTTTCCGCGCCTCGACGAGATCGCCCATAAAACATTATTCGGCACAGACTGGCCTGGGCCGGGCGTTCCCGACGTCAAGCAGAATCTCGAGGAATTTAAAGCGCTGTCCGTGAGCGCCGAAATCCGAGAACAAATTCTAAGCAAAACGGCAGCCACGATCTGGCCAGAATAATCGATTCGCGCGCCTGAGTTGCCTGTTTTTGCTGAAGATCAGTGAATCCAGCCGCGTGGAAAACACCTCCAGCTTGGCGTACAAAAGAGGGTTGGGGAGCTGCTGCTTTTCAAACGAGCGGTCGCAATTCTCCAAACCGCAAGCGAGGGGCGTACTCTGGTCTCCGCGCTTTCCTACTATGATCCGGAGAACACCAAGAACGATCACGACGCCAACATCGACAAGGCGATTCGGTTGACGTTCCAGCTATCGATGCTGGTTGCGAATTACGATCGCATTCGCAAAGGGCATCCCGTAATTTCGCCTGATCGATCACTTTCTCATGCCGCAAATTTCCTGCTTATGTCAACGGCGCACCGCCTTCGAAGACCGCCGAGCGCGCGCTTGATATCGCTCTCATTCTGCACGCCGACCACGAATTGAATGCCTCTACCTTTGCTGCTCGGGTCACGGCCGCCACGCTTTCCGACATGCACTCTGCCGTGACCTCTGCCATCGGCACGCTAAAGGGGCCCTATAGATTGAGGCGGAGCCGCATCCTTACCAAAGTACATGTACCGGAGTTATTTGCTCACCCTTTTGGATATGGCCTATCGTCGTAACCATGCACGCGGTTACTAGGGGAACAGCGAATTAACGATAAATTAGGCCGCCGAAACCCCGCTGTGGCTTCGTTTCCCCATCCGCGCTGTACTAACTCCTCCGATTGACATTGTTTTCGAGGGTGGTGATTATGACTTCTCTTCTTCGACAGGTAATGCTATTCGCATGCTTCGTCGCATCAGTTTTTTCCGTCGCACAATCCGGGTACCAGGTAATCACGGTCCAGGATGGCGGAACCATCAGGGGAACAGTGAAGTGGCAGGGAGCGCTGCCGCACCTTGTTGCCTCGGAAATCAACAAAGACACCCAAATCTGCGATCCCCTCGGACAGAAACACCGCGATCTCGAGCGCCTGTTGGTCGCGCCGAGCGGCGGCGTGGCGAATACCGTCGTCTATCTTAGAAACATCGCCAAGGGCAAGGCAATGGATTTGCCCGCGCAGCGCCGCTTTCTCGACCAGAAGAACTGCCGCTATGAACCCCACATTCTGCTGGTGCCGAGTCAAGCAACACTGACCGTCCGCGACAGCGATCCGTTGCTCCACACCGTGCAGATGTCGGGCAACGCCGATTACAACCTCCCATTCGTTCGCGAAGGGCAGGAGATCACTCGTCCCATGACCCGCGAAGGCGCTGTCAGCCTGCGCTGCAATGCTGGCCATGTCTGGATGAATGGCGAAATGATCGTGGCGCGACACCCCTACTACGCCGTGACGGATAAGGATGGCAACTTTGCGCTGACCGACGTCCCGCCCGGCGATTATGAAATCGTTGCCTGGCACGAGGGATGGAAGGTCGTCGGCGAGAGTTCGCTCTACGATATTGCGACGCAACTGCGCGTGAAGCGGCCGGTGTTCTCCGACCCCATTATGTGGAGCAAAGCGGTGACCGTTTCACCTCGGCAGACAGTAGACGTGAAATTCACGCTTGGCGAACGCACGCCGCAGATCGCACAGGGAAATTAGTTTTTCAACTCGGCTGCCAACAGCATGTAGAGTTCATCAAGGGGAGCGGCGTTAGCCGGCGCCCCTTTCACTTTCCTGCGTCGAACATCCCGTTGAGACCAGTACAATAGAAGCACCATGATGCGGCGAGTCTATCTCGATAACAACGCGACCACTCCCGTTCTCCCCGAGATTCTCGAGGCGATGCGCCCTTATTTCGGGGAGCATTTCGGCAATGCCTCTTCGATCCACCATCATGGGCAGGAGACGCGAGCCGCCGTCGAGCGGTCTCGCGAATCGGTGGCAGCGCTGCTTCACTGCCGCTCCTCGGAGTTAGTCTTCACGAGCGGCGGCACGGAGGCCGACAATCTGGCGATATTTGGGCTGACGCGCGAGGGCGATCACATCATCACCTCGACCATCGAGCATCACGCGGTGCTCAACGCCTGCAGGCATCTTGCTGAAGCCAAGCATTGCGACGTTACCTACATTTCCGTCGATGGACGTGGCTTGCTTGATCCGGTCGACGTTAAGCGCGCCATCCGCCCGAATACGAAATTGGTCACCATCATGTTTGCCAATAACGAGACTGGCGTCCTGCAGCCGGTCGCAGAGATTGGAAAGATTGCTGCCGAGGCCGACGTGTACTTCCACACCGACGCCGTGCAGGCTGCAGGCAAGGTCACGGTCGATGTCAACGAAATCTGTTGCGACTCGCTGACCATCTCTGGCCATAAATTCCACGCACCGCAAGGGGTTGGCGCGCTTTACCTCCGTAAGGGAACTCAGCTTGAGCCGATGCTCTATGGCGGAAGTCATGAGCGCTCACGTCGCGCTGGAACGGAGAACGTAGCGGGCATCGTTGGTTTGGGCAAGGCGGCCGAGTTAGCGAGCGCCAGCCTCGATCGCGGCAACGATGCGAAGATGGCGGCTGCTCGCGACCGCATGGAGAGGGAACTCCTCGCCCTCGAAGCCACCGGTCTGAACGGCGCTGATTCAAACAGTGGACGTGCGCCCCGCGTGCCCAATACGACCAACGTTTATTTTGACGGAATCGAAGGCGAGGCGCTGGTTATCGCGTTAGACTTGAAAGGGCTGGCGGTCTCAACCGGTGCCGCGTGTTCTTCAGGAGCAATCGAACCGTCGCACGTGTTGACCGCGATGGGCCTGAGCCGTGACCGAGCGAAAGCCAGCATCCGCTTCAGCCTCGGCAAGCAGAATACGGAAGAGGATGTCGATTTTGCGCTGGGGCTGATTCCAGAGACGGTGGCGCGTCTGCGAGATTTGTCGCCAACCTGGTCGAAGAGCGCACTTAGCATTTAGCCCTTAGTCCAGCGGGAAATCATTAACGTCTAATTGCTGACTGCTAAAGGCTAAATGCTAAGTGCTAACTGCTAAATGCTAGCTTCCGAAACCATCGCCGTTGCCATGTCGGGAGGAGTCGACTCCTCGGCCGTTGCGGCCATGCTGCGCGCCGAAGGCCGCAACGTCATCGGCCTTACCATGCAGCTCTGGAACCAGCGCCGCCTAGCCGGACACGCTGGTATGCCCGAATCCGTCCAGGGCCGCTGTTGTTCGATCGACGACGTTTACGATGCGCGCCGCGTAGCTGAGACTCTCGGCATTCCCTACTACGTGGTCAATCATGAAGAGCGCTTCGAGCGCGACGTGGTGCGGCCCTTCGTTGAGGAATACTTAGCCGGACGCACGCCAATCCCGTGCAGCCTCTGCAACAATCACTTGAAGTTTGACCAGCTTCTCATCGTCGCGCGCCAGATCGGCGCCGACAAGGTTGCCACCGGCCACTACGCGCAAGTAGTCTTCGACGAGCAGCGCAATCGCTGGCTGCTGAAGCGCCCTGCTGATCGTTCCAAGGATCAGACTTACTTTCTCTTCGGCCTGACGCAAGAGCAACTCAGCCGCACTCTCTTTCCATTGGGCGGAATGACCAAGCCAGAAGTGCGCGAACTGGCTCGCCGGCAAGGCCTCGTCATCGCTGAAAAGCCCGACTCGCAGGAGATCTGCTTCGTGCCCGGAGGCGACTACAAGCGCTTTCTAGAAGCCTATCTCACCGAGCAGGGAGACGCGCCGGCAGATGTTTCCGGCGAGATGGTCACCACCGACGGCGAGGTAATCGGCGAGCACACCGGCGTGCACAATTTCACTGTCGGCCAGCGTAAGGGACTCGGTGTAGCCACCGGCTCTCCGCTTTACGTCATCCAGATCAAGAATGACACGCGCCAGGTTGTCGTTGGCAAGGATGAAGAACTCTACTCGCGCACTCTCCACGCGCGTCGAGTCAACCTGATCTCAACCGCCGAGTTGCCCGAGCCAATGCGCGTAGCCATAAAGATCCGCCATAAGCACCAGCCGGCGCCCGCCGTTATCGAATCGACTGGGCCGGACGAAGTCCTAGTCACCTTTGACGAGCCGCAGCGCGCCATCACGCCGGGCCAAGCTGCTGTTTTTTACGATGGCGACATCGTCGTCGGCGGCGGTTGGATCGAAGCCTCCCAATAGAAACATCCCCGCGAGTTACTAACCCGTGTTACTAGCGATTACTTTTTGCCCAGATTTATAGCACCTTCGTGGCCTAGACCTGCCGATGAACCAGAGGTAGGGTTAGTTCACGGCGCGACCTTTCGTATCTCTCCCCAACCAAGGTCCGGCGTGGGGAGCGATCTATGAAAATCTGGCATCTGTGCTATGCGGCATTGGGAATTGCGGTGGCGCGCTGGGTTTTTAAGCGTCAACCAATGGCGGTAACCGATCCGATCGCCCGTTTTCGTACCTCTGGCCTGCTGTAACCGGCAGGACTCGCCGTTCGCGGCAGCCGTTTGCAGCTAGAAGGTGATTGGTGAAAGGGCATTGACGCGCCCCGTTGCGCGTTACTTCGATCTGAGCGCGTCCGTGCCCTTTCCCATTCTTCGCGGCCGACTCCAGTTAGGCAGGCCCTGCTAACTGCCGCGGAAGTGCTACCACCCTCCCGTTCCTTTAGTAACTTCTCACCCACTCTATCTCGCCTAAACTTCCTATAGATGGAGATAAACTCGCTAAGCGACTTACTCTCTTAGCGACTGAATCATGCGATCCCGACTCCCCAGCCTGCGCTCCGTTATCCTGTCGGCCGCGCTCGTGTTATTTGGCGCACCTCTCCTCCCGAACACCGCGTGGGCGCAGGACGATCCTCCCCCGCTCGGCGACGTCGCGCGAGATCTGCGCAAAAATAAATCGCAGCAGCAGACGCAGGAACCGGACGCAGCCCCCACCGTGATCGACAACGATAATCTCGCCCAAGTCATGGAGGACGCGAAGAACGCCCGTCCTATCAAAGCCGATAAAACAGTTTTCTCGATCGACCCGTCCGGCAACACGTTGAAAGTTTCATCACCCGATGTGACCTGCAGCTTGTCATTCAATGCGAACGCCAGTTCGCTGCTGATCAGGCCTGTGCTCATCGAAGATCTGCCACTACCCGAACTGCTCAAGATCGACGGCCCTGGCTCGATCCAGGACGAAAGCCTGCAGCTTCAAGTTTTCAACGGGACCGACTGGGAGCTGCGCGAAATCACCATCGGCCTGACCCTCGAGCGCAAGCCCGGAGAGAACGCCGAATCAGCGGCGCGCGCGCATGTGATACCAGCGGCCGAAGGCCTGGCTCCGGTCACAGTCGAGCGGCGGTCTGACGTGACGCTGCTCTATCATCTCAAGGCTGAGGCCAAGCCCTTCAGCACGACCGCATTTCAGGAAGATATCGGAATCACTCCCGGACCCGATGAAGACTGGCGCTGGTCGATTGTCGAAGCCCGAGGAATCCGCCCGCAAGCGCCAACAGCGCCCGAATCACTCACCCAACCTCTAATCGATCCCACGTTTTCGGCTCCGTCGTCAGTGCCGGAATCAAACCAGTCGCCGCTCCTGCCTCCCCAGCCAACTCCGCAGCCCTGAAGCAGACGTGGAGTCAGGATGCCCCTGTCTTAATACTCGGGAGGAAGCGAGGCTTTTGCCGAGCTTTCGTCAATTGCTCAAAAGAGTAGGCGATCTTAAGTAGAGTAGGCTCGCTCCAGGCGCGCCCGAAAAAGGAAATCCCAACCGGCAATCCCCACAGATATCCAGCCGTCACGTTGATATTCGGATAACCCGCGACCGCAGCGGCGCTCGAACTGCCGCCGGCGGAGTGGTCGCCGTTAATCAGATCGGTCAACCATGCAGGCCCTCCGGTAGGAGCGACGAGCGCGTCGAGCTTATATTTATCCATGACGAAATCGATGCCCTCAGCGCGGCTGAGCCGGTGATTCATCTCCAGCGCATCAAGATATTCTTGGGAGCTCAGCGGCCCCTTCTGCTCCGCCTTTATAAAAAGATCCTGCCCAAAGAATGGCATTTCGCGTCCACGATTCTGCTCATTGAAATCGATGACATCTTTCAAACTCTTAATCGGAGCTCCAGTCGAAGTTCCGTTGCGCCGTGCCAGATAAGCCGCCAGGTCAGCCTTTAGCTCGTGAAGCAAAACCGTCATCTCGCTGTCATCAAACTTGCCAATTGTGGAAATGTCCGCTGGATCGATAATCTCAGCGCCCGCGTGTTTCATCTCGCCGAGCAACATATCCATCAACTGATCGACCGCCTCGTTAAATCCAAAATACTTCCGCACCACTCCCAGCCGGGCTCCTTTCAGCCCTGCAGGGTCAAGAAATTTGGTGTAGTCCGGGAAAATGTTTTGTGCATCGTCCTTATTCTGAATCTCAGCCGTCGCCGAATCTTCCGCGTCCGCCCCCGCCATTGCTCCCAGCAGAATGGCGACATCGCGCACCGTGCGCGCCATTGGTCCCGCCGTATCCTGACTGTGCGAGATCGGGATAATTCCGCTGCGGCTGACCAATCCCACCGTGGGCTTGAGTCCCACCAACCCGTTCGCCGACGAAGGACACACAACCGACCCGTCTGTCTCCGTTCCCACCCCCGCCACGCAGAGATTCGCAGAAACGCCCGCTCCCGTGCCCGAACTCGATCCACACGGGTTGCGATCGAGAGCATAAGGATTGCGAGTCAGCCCGCCGCGCCCGCTCCATCCACTCGTCGAATGGCTCGATCGAATATTTGCCCACTCGCTCAAATTCGTCTTACCGAGAATCAGCGCGCCCGCTTTGCGTAACTGCGCCGCAACGAATGCATCGCGCTGTGGGCGCGAATCGGGGTGCGAATAAACGAACGCCAACGATCCGGCGGTCGTATTCATGCGATCGCCCGTATCGATATTGTCCTTGATCAGCATTGAAATCCCGTGCAGCGGTCCACGAGGGCCTTTCGCCTTGCGCTCCTGATCGAGTGCCTCGGCGATCTGCAGCGCGTCAGGATTGATCTCAATGAGGGAGTTCAACATCGGCCCAGCCTTGTCGATCTCATGAATGCGGGCGAGGTATTTCTCGGTCAAGGAACGCGACGAATACTGCCCCGACTCAAAGCTTTTCCGAACGTCGTCAATCGTGATCTCGTCGAGCTCGAAATCTTTCTTAAAGTCCTCTTTTGTCGAAAAATCGGTACCTGCGGCCGAAGGCGTGGAATCGCCAAAGCGAGCCGAACCGAGCGCCGGGTAAGCAACCCAGGGTGCTATCGCCGCTGCGGTTGCGCGTAGAAAATCACGCCGAGATCTATCGTTCGGTGGGAATTTCGAAGAGCGCTCCTGGCTCACTTTAGAGGGAAGGGAATCGGTAGACATCAATTCTCCTGGGTGCTGAGACGATTTCGGATGCAAATCTAGAGCAGGATCTTACAGCGCCCCGCCACCGGCCAGGAAGAGTTTTTCGCCACACGATTTCCCTTCGTGGGCCATCGCGTCATTTGCAATAAAGAGTTTCGCCGGACCAGCGCCTAAGACATCAAAGTTGTTTTGGATAATGCAGGATGGTAGTCTAACCACAACGAGCGGGAGTAGTTCAGCGGTAGAACGTCGGCTTCCCAAGCCGGATGTCGCGGGTTCGATCCCCGTCTCCCGCTCCAAATTCTGAGCGCTAGCTTCGGCAGCAAAAGCCTGAATCTAGGCGCGACGACCTACGAAGCGCTATTTGCCCGCGCTGCTGGCCGACGAGGCCGCCGACATCGAATGCATCTGAACCAGGCCAACGCCCAAGCCGCCAACAGCTCCAGCGACTAATCCGATTACTATCAACAAAGGAATGCTCTCTAGAAACGATTTCTTTTTCTGGTTCGCCATCGTGGATCTCCAATCGTCCGACTTCAGCTTCTACCCCTTGATTTTAGCATTTCCGCTTCCGTTCGCCGCTTACCGTAGTACCGTAACCTCCTTGGGCCGTAGGGACTTGGCGTTCAAAACGTGGCTGATGGCCTGCCTTGTGCATAGTTTTTCACCTAAAAGGAAGGCTTGCGGACCAAAACCACGGCACCACGCCCATTTGCTCCACGCCCCAATAACGAATCGGCCAATTCATTGCGGACTTATTTACGCCACGACGCGGAGCCGCGCCTCGACGAAAAGGCGGCTGCCACCCTATCATAAGAATTACTTGAGAGGAGCACTCATGACCGAACCAAGCTATGAAGAACTGAAAGCCCGCCTGGCCGATCTGGAAAAGCAGGTGGAAACGAAGAAGAAAAGCGGCGCCATGGAGTTCCGCGTCAGCGAAAAGGGTGGCGTCAGCGTCTACGGATTGGGCCGATTTCCCGTCACCCTCTACTATGAACAGTGGACAAAGCTACTCAACGCCGTTCCCGATCTTAAGGCCTTCATTGAAGAAAACAAGAGCAAGCTAAAGCTGAAAGAAAGCTAGGGCGGGGCTGGCATAGGACGGGTCCTCTCACACTGTCCAAGCTGCGTGGAGCATGGTGTTGCCGGCGAGCTGACGGTTGCGCGCTGGACGGCAAGGGACGCAAGCAGCGCGTGGTCCCATTCAGCTTTGAGCTAGGCAAGGCGCTATTCCGCTACTGAAAGGAATTCAATCGCACGCCGGATTCGCTGCTCTTTGGCTGTCGCACGCAAACGCAGTTGACCCGAAGGAACGCACTGCGAGAGGTGAAGGGCCTATGCAAACGGCTTGGCTTTGACCCTCCCGCACGCACGCTGCACTGTTTCCGGCATACGTTCGCTGTGAACTATCTCCGCAAGGGCGGCTCCGTGTTCCATCTGCAAAAGGTGCTCGGGCATTCAACCCTGGAGATGACGCGGCGGTATGCGAACCTTGTGACGGCGGACTTGCAGACAGTGCATGAGCGGGTGAGCCTGTTATCGGCACGCTGAAGGCAGAAAGACCGGAGGATTTTCCCTTTCCTCCGGCCCCTGATGTTGCGCGACAACATGCGTTTCGCTGGATTTTATTTGCGTGGTTGGCGTTTCATGCGCAGGGTTTATCGTCCACTGCGGAAGGACGTACCGGCATCAATGTTTAGCGTCTTTGACGTAAGACGAGAAACGCCACAACACGGCGACGATTGCCAGGAGGTCCGGCGGGTTGGAAGCCTCTCAGCTTCGCTATGCGTGGGAAACGCAAACCAACCAAACACGATGATGCATCATCGAGAAACTAGCCCAAGCCTGAACGTCGCCAAGCCTTGTACCTTCAAAGTCCTTCGGGCTACTTGCACTCACTAGCGACAGGACCTATCAAAAATGCTTTCATCAAGCACCTCCAGATAGGTGGTTCCTATCGTTCTCAGTCTGCCTTAACCTTGGTGTGGAAATCAAGTGCCGGGCGCACCTTCCGTAACCCCAACGAAACGGGCGGTGCATGAGCTGGTCAATTTGCTATCATCGCGCGCATGACAACGGAATCGGATAATACAGAGGCGATTCTTAAAATGTTCGGCTTCGATAAGAAGCGCGATTTGGAGCAGTATTGCCGGAGCGTTGTTATCGATCGACTCTAGCGCCTTCGCCAATTTCATACTTGCATGCGAATTCACCGGCTACCCGTTCTCGCACGCGATTCATTATCGGGACCATGTGCCCGAGGAGCTTCATTTGACCGAGAAGGATTCAGCGGCATTGGCGGCCAACCCCGTCGGGTTACTCCAACCCGACGCACAAAAGGCGGTGAGGAAGCTAAGCCAAATGTTTAGAGACCGGCGTTATCTATTCGGACATCTCTTTTATGTTCCCGACCTATCCAAGTGGCACTTCTTTCAGTTTGACCAACGGGACCTTGAAGATGAAGAGAATCACTGGAAGGAAGGCGCGCACATCCATTTTCTCAATTGGCTTTGGCCCAACTATGACGCGAAAACTTTATGGGCAAACTTCACGTCTGGAAAAGCCAAGATGAACGATTCCCTGCACGTAAGGTATTTTGACGCCGCAAGGCAGGAAAAACGGGACCGATAAAGCCCGTTTATAGACAGCACGAAGAGAGACCGGCTCAACTCGAACGTGTGCGTCTATTTAGTGCTCTTGTGTTGCTTGACAAGCTCAAATCCGATGCGGCGGGGTTTTTCTGATGTTTTGGGTACGGCAACGACCAAGACATTTACTTGGCTGATGTGCTGCATCAGTTCGAATGGCTTGCCATCAACGCCACTGCCGTAGAATTTCACCAAGTCCGGTCCCCAAAACCCAACATCCAAGCTGTGGAAAGTTCCCCCTCCAACGATGTACACACCGAAGGGGCAGCGGGTATGGTTGACTTTACGAAGGCACATAGTCACCGGCGTAGATCGAGCAAAACCGGGATGGACTTGTCTTGAGGCAGTCGGAGTGGATTGGGGCGACGGCATTATGGTGCTCGACGTTCCGCCTTGGGACCGACAGTAAATCCTTGCGTGGGTTTACCCCTTGGGTTAGCATTCCCGCCTGGGAGTGAAACCCGCGCAAGTGCTTGGAAAGTAGATGGTGCGCCCGGAGAGAATCGAACTCCCAACCTCTTGGTTCGTAGCCAAGCACTCTATCCAATTGAGCTACGGGCGCATGTTTTGCAGAATTGCGTTTCTGAATTATAGCGGAACAGAATCGTTTCACCCAAGCCATGTGCGCGGAAATCACCTAGGGAAATCCCTGAGGCGTAAAAGTTTCCGGCCTTCGCGCAAAACCTACCCGGCTGCTCCTGCCGCAATTGCGTATTAACAAGGGGTTAGCAATGGCAATCCAGATGCTTATATTCAGACAAGACGAAGTGGCGCGCAACGGGGCATTTGGGAATCACTTCGGCCAGAGGTCTTTCTGAATGCCCCTTTGCAAAAATCCGTTTGTCGCCGACTCGCACTCCGCTCGGTTTCCGCTCTCCCCGAAATCCTCCCCCAATTGAGGATTAGGAAACGGGCGGAGTGCCACTACTTTTCTTTTCCGAATCTTTTAACCGCGCAAATCTCAGGGCAGATCAATAACGCCTCTTAGGCCAACGCCAACTGCTCCTGCACATCGATTCCAGCCTGCCGCAACAGCCGGGCCACCGCGTCGCCCTTTAAGCGCGAAGCGTCGAATAGCACACGCACTGTCCGATCCCTTTCGTTAAACTGAATGCGCTGTATGCCATACACCTCCCGAATGCTATCGATCGCCCGCAACTCATCTTCTCCCGGAGGAGTCTGGTAGCGGTAAGCGGCCTCAAGATATGTCATTCATCCTCTTCCACGAAAAAAGTTCAAAGTTGACCCTTTGAGTATCTAATAAAGACGCGGCTTTCGTAAACCGGATCGAGCTCGCTCCCGCGCAGGTTGCACAACCTCACGTTGGGGCGGGTGCCCGGACCTCCGCGTGCCGGGCATAGCTCGGCGCCTATCGGCGGTCGTGAGGATACTAGAGTCGATATACACTAAGCCGGCAGAACCGGCGAAACTATGGACCACTCCGATCTCGTAAACGCCTCGAACGCTGCGCCCCCAGCCCAGGCGTCCGCGAAAGACCCCGTCTGCGGCATGAACGTAATCCCGGAAACCGCCCGCTATAAGGCTCAGCATTGCGGCAAAGAATATTTTTTCTGCTCGGCTGGCTGCATTGCAAAATTTCAGGCCGATCCCGCGAAAATTCTTTTATCACCGCCGAAGCCTATGACGATGAAGATGTCCTCAGGATTAATTTCACTCGACGCTTCCACGAATTCTCTGAAGACGATCGCGCCCATCCCCACGCAACCGGCGGCGCGGCAAAATTTAAATGACGCGCCCTCCTATGTCTGCCCCATGTGCCCCGAGGTTCGTGAATCCGCCCCGGTTCCGTGCCCCAAATGCGGCATGGCGTTAGAGCGCGAGTCGCTCGCGTTCCCTACGACGACCACCGAATACACCTGCCCCATGCATCCCGAGATCGTGAGAAAAGAGCTGGGCAGTTGCCCCATCTGCGGCATGGCCCTCGAGCCGCGCACCATCACGCTCGAAGACGACAATCCCGAACTGCGCGACATGACGCGCCGCTTCTGGATCAGCGTGGCCTTAACCGCGCCCTTGCTCGCGATCGCCATGGGAAGCATGTTGTGGCCGCACGCACTCACGCCGCTGAACGCCATCCTGCCATTGCTCGACCTCGTTCTGGCAACGCCGGTGGTGCTCTGGGCCGGCTGGCCCTTCTTCCAGCGCGGATGGGCCTCAATCGTCAACCGCAGCACCAACATGTTCACGTTGATCGCCATGGGAACCGGCGTCGCCTACTCCTACAGTGTGATCGCAACTCTATTCCCCCAGATATTCCCATCGTCATTCCGCAGTATGGCAAATCGCCCCGACGTTTATTTCGAAGCAGCAGCGGCGATTGTCACTCTCGTATTGCTCGGGCAAGTACTCGAACTCCGCGCCCGTAGCCGCACCTCGAGCGCCATTCGCGCACTGCTCGACCTCAGCCCGAAGATGGCACGGCTGGTCACATCCAACGATGATGGGAGTACTACAAACGAAGAGCGCGATATCCCGCTCGCCGACGTCAAGCCCGGAGACCGCTTGCGTGTGCGTCCTGGAGAAAAAATTCCTGTCGACGGAATCGTCCTCGAAGGCAGGAGCGCTGTCGACGAATCGATGATCACAGGCGAACCGCTGCCAGTGGAAAAAACGGCCGGCTCTCGCCTGATCGGCGCCACCATCAATCGCATGGGCGGTGCGCTCGTCATGCGAGCCGAGCGCGTGGGCAGCGAAACCATGCTGGCGCAGATCGTGCAAATGGTCAGCCAAGCGCAGCGCACGCGCGCTCCCATTCAACGGCTAGCCGATAAAGTCGCCGGATGGTTTGTCCCGGCCGTGATAGCGATTGCGGCAGCAACTTTCATCGTGTGGGCAACCGTCGGCCCGCAGCCGCGCCTGGCGCACGCCATCGTCAATGCTGTAGCCGTTCTTATTATTGCCTGTCCCTGCGCCCTCGGCCTTGCCACACCAATGGCAATCATGGTCGGCACCGGACGAGGTGCCCACGCAGGTGTGCTTATCAAGAATGCCGAAGCTCTCGAAACGATGGAAAAAGTCGACACCATCGTCGTGGACAAGACGGGAACCCTTACGGCAGGCTTGCCGAGCGTGGTTGCTATGTCGTTGTCCGGAACTTCTCTACCCCAGACTGAAGACCCCGCTTCTGAATCCGAACGAAGAGCAGCGAATGAAATGCTGCGCCTGAGTGCCAGCCTGGAGCGCGTAAGCGAGCATCCGCTGGCCGCCGCGATCGTTACCGCCGCAAGGGAGCGCGATCTAAAGCTGTCCGAGCCGTCGGAGTTCGTCAACGAAGTAGGCAAAGGTGTTCACGGCACCGTGGACGGCAGAAAAATCGCAGTGGGCAACGGCGCCCTCATGGTGCAAGTAGGAGCGTTCGATAGGCCGGATACTCCAGTGCTGCATGCCAAGAGAGATGACATGACGTCCCTCCTGGTGGCGATTGACGGGAAATACTCCGGAGTCCTAAGCGTGGCCGATCCCGTTAAAGATACGACGCCGTCCGCAATTCGCGAATTGAAGAAACAGGGCATCCGCATTGTGATGCTTACCGGCGACAACCAGGGCACCGCGGCTGAGATCGCTAAGCTGCTCGGCATCGATGAATTTCAAGCCGAGGTTTTGCCGGCGCAAAAAGCCGAGATCGTAAAGAATTTGCAAAAGGAAGGCCGCATCGTGGCCATGGCCGGCGACGGCATCAACGACGCTCCAGCGCTGGCCCAAGCCCAAGTCGGAATCGCCATGGGAACGGGAGCCGATATCGCCATCGAAAGCGGCGGCATCACTTTACTTAAAGGAGACCTTGAAGGAATTCTGCGCGCCCGCAAGCTGAGCCGGGCCACCATGCGCAACATCCGCCAGAATCTTTTCTTCGCGTTTCTCTACAACTCAATCGGGGTGCCGATCGCCGCCGGCGTGCTCTACCCATTCTTCGGACTACTACTCAGCCCCATCCTCGCCGCAGCCGCCATGAGCTTCAGTTCAGTGTCGGTAATCACAAATTCACTACGATTGCGGAATGTGAAGCTCTGAGGAGTAGGTGACAGGTCGCAGGTGACAGGAAAAGGCAAAACCCCCGCGATTTTCCGCGGGCGGGCTTTTCCCGTCACCTGCCCCCTGTCAGCTGCCCTAGAGCTTGCTGAGATAATCCGTAATCTCCGGACTCGTCCAATCCACCGGGCCGATAAATTTGCGGCGGATCACTCCGTTACGATCGATAACATAGGTTTCCGGCCAGCCAAACGTGCCGTAAAGCGTAGACGCCTTCTTCGCCTCGTCCCGCACCGTGACCATATTCACTTTGTATTCCTTGAGAAACTTGTGATACGCGTCGTCATCCGCGTCGATGCTCACGGCGAGCACGACCACGCCCTTGTCTTTGAAACGCGTCTGCATTTGCACCATCGACGGCGTCTCTTCAATGCATGGCGGACACCAGGTCGCCCAGAAATTCAGCAGCACCACCTGGCCGCGATACTGGCTGAGCGTGACCTTGTGGTCGGCATCCTGTAGCGTAAAATCCGGGGCATTTGATCCGATGCGCGCCGGATGATTCCCGCTATAGCATCCCATCAGGCCGGCGAGCAATACAACAACGAGTAGCGTGAAAAATAGTGTGGCAGCAAGCGTTCGTCTCACACCCTTATAATAACCAATAACCGATGGACAGTTCACATCCAGCCGCGCCCTTGCCCGCTCCGAGCCGTGCAACCTCGGACGCGGCGATGCCCGAAGTTTCGATCATCATTCCTGCGCGCAATGAAGAGGCCAATCTGGCCGCGTGTCTCGAATCGCTGACCGCTCAAAGCGGCGTCCCTTACGGGATCATCGTAGTCGACGACGCTTCCACCGATCGCACCCGCGAAATCGCGCAAAGCTTTGCCGAAGTGCAAGTGATTTCGCCGGGTCCGCTGCCTGAGAGTTGCACAGGAAAGAACAACGCGCTGATTGCCGGAGCAAAACAAGCACGCGCCCCCTGGTTGCTCTTCACCGACGCCGACACCGTGCACCAACCCGGCTCGCTCGCACGAGCGCTGGCAGAAGCCAAGAAAGAGCAAGCCGATCTGCTCTCCTATTCGCCTCAGCAGGTCGTTGTAACTTTCACCGAGCGCGCCGTGATGCCCGTAACCTTCGCAGATTTGGCAGCACAGTATCCGCCGCACAAAGTTCGCGATCAGAATTCAAAAGTCATAGCGGCCAACGGCCAATACATCCTCGTGCGTCGCGCCGCCTATGACGCGGTCGGCGGCCACGCGGCTGTAGCTACCGAAATACTAGAGGACGTCGCGCTGGCACGCCTCTTTCGCCATGCCGGCCATCGTGTCTACTTCCGCTACGCCGCGGACGCCGTCCGCACCCGTATGTATCGCAACTGGATGCAGCTTCGCGAAGGCTGGACAAAAAATCTGGCGCTCTTATTCCCGCAGCCAGAGTTCCTGGCGTTCAAGACCGTGCTCTGGTGGTTCGCGGCATGGTGTTCGTTAGCTTTCGCTGTGACCGCCTTAATTGGCCATCGACGTTGGAGCCTTATCTTCGCCGTCGTTTGGTTGCTGGCTTTCTTGAGAATTAGCACAGCCCAATTCTCGCCCCAGAACAACCTGCTAGCCATTGCGCTGGGGCCCCCGATCTTTGCCTATCTGCTGCTACGCTCCAAGCAAGCCCACGCCCGTGGCCAAGTATCATGGAAGGGCCGCGTGTATGACACAGCTGCGCGCGATGATAGCGACCGCGACGGAAAGCAGCCGGCAAAATCCATTTCGCGAATCGAGAAGCAAGATTTAAGAACTGAAAGCTGACAACTGAAAGCTGAAGGCTCATCTCCATGGTTTACCTGACACGCAAAGCGGAATTTTCGGCCGCGCATTATTACCACAACCCGCAATTTACTGCCGACGAAAACCAGCGCGTCTTCGGCAAGTGCAATAATCCGAATGGCCACGGTCACAATTACACGCTCGAAGTGACGGTGAAAGGCGCGGTCGATCCCAAGTCCGGATTCGTCGTCGACCTCAAGCAACTAAAAGACGTCATGAGCAGGGAAGTGCTCGACGCGCTCGATCATCGCTTTCTCAACAAGGAAGTCCCTGAGTTTTTCACTAAAATTCCAACTACCGAAAATCTCGCCATCGTCATTTGGCAACGCCTCGCTCCGAAACTCAACGCCGCACAGTTGCATCGTGTCCGCGTCTACGAGACTCCTGATCTGTTTGTCGATTTTTATGGTGAGGCTTGCGACCGCGGAGCAGCATGAAGACGAAAAGTATTAAGGCGCACCTTACTCGTCGCTACCTGTTCTCCGCGTCCCATCGTCTCCACAGCGACGAAATGTCGGAAGAGGAGAACCGCGCCACCTACGGCAAGTGCATTAATCCTTACGGCCACGGCCACAACTACATAATCGAAGTCACGGTCAGCGGGCCGGTGGACGACCACACTGGAATGGTCTGTAACCTGGTTGATCTGGATGGATTCGTGCATCTCCATGTTGTCGAGCGCTACGATCACCAGAATCTGAACTTGCTGCCAGAATTCGCAAGCGAAGTTCCGACCACGGAAAATCTATGCATTGCGATCTATGAAATTGTGAAGCGTGGCTTCAACAAAGCTCATCTAGACAAGATACGGATTGAAGAAACGATGATGAATTCGTTTGAATATTTGGGAGAAGATGGTCGTTAGTCGTTAGTCGTTCGGAATGCCGCAATGCTTTTCCCAACGACCATAGACTAACGACCAGACACTATGAAAACTCCAGCCGACCTAGCCGCCACGCTCACCAGCGCCACCTACGAAGAGCTCGTCCGCGAAATGATCGTCCGCCTCGACGAAGATCCCGACCGCGAGGGCCTTGCGCGCACTCCCGAACGCGTAGCCAAGGCCATGCAGTTCCTCGTCAAGGGCTACAAAGACGATCCCGAAGCCCTGCTGCGCAAGGCGCTCTTTACTGTCAGTTACGACGAAATGGTGATCGTGAAAGATGTAGAAATGTTCAGCCTGTGCGAGCATCATCTGCTGCCCTTTTTCGGCAAAGTGCACGTAGCCTACATTCCCAACGGAAAAGTAATCGGCCTGAGCAAAATTCCGCGGCTCATCGAAGCCTTCTCGCGCCGCTTGCAGATACAAGAACGCCTGACCACCCAAATTGCGGAGGCCATCCAAAACGCAATCGAACCGCAGGGCGTGGGCGTAGTCATCGAGGCCCGCCATCTCTGCATGATGATGCGCGGCGTAGAAAAACAGCATTCGTCAGCCGTCACATCGTCAATGCTAGGCTGCTTCCGCAGCGAAGAGGAAACTAGAACCGAGTTCCTGTCGCTAATCCGTCAGCGCACCAATGGCGTATGAATTTGTTAGAGTGTTGTGTGTGGAGCGGACACTCTTGTCCGCTGCCTTTGCAGTTGGTTTTTGCCGGACTTAAGGAAATAAAATCAAGACCAAGTTCAAGAACAGCGGACAAGAGTGTCCGCTCCACACGAGCCCAACGTAATGCCAAAACGCAGTGCCAGTAGGCTCCAGTCCCCTCTATCCGGTCGACTCGCCCTCGTCACCGGTGCTAACCGCGGCATCGGCCTAGCCATCGCCCGCGCGTTGGCCCGTGAAGGATGCAATCTCATCATCACTGGCCGCGACGAGCGTGCCCTGGCAAGAACGCGCGCTGAACTAGAAAAGCTTCGCGTAGATGTGCTCGCCCAACCCTGCGATGTGCGCAGCCCCGAATCAGTCGGTGATCTTTTCGAGCGAGTCCGCGCCTTGCATCAGCCCCTCGACATCCTCATCAACAATGCCGGCATTGCGCATCCCAATCGCACCGTCGCAGACTTACCTTACCCAACCTGGATGGAAGTAATCGACACCAACCTCAATGGTTTATTTCTGATGACGCAAGCGGCCCTGGCCGCGATGAAACGCGGAGGCACCATCGTCAACAATCTCTCCGTCGCCGCGGAGCGCATCTTCGTCGGCTCATCCGCCTACAACGCATCCAAGCACGGAGCCCTCGGCTTCACCGACACGCTGCGCGAGGAGTTGCGGCCAAAGGGCATTCGCGTGATCGCCCTGCTGCCCGGCGCGACCGATACCGAGATCTGGCAAACGTTATGGCCGAAAGCCCCCCGGCGAAAGATGATGACCGCTGAATCCGTTGCTCAAATCGTAATCGACGCGTTACGGCTGCCGGCAAATACCACCGTAGAGAAGATAATAATCAGGCCATCGCTCGGCACGCTTGAGAACTAACGGCGACTCCGAAGCCCCGCCAGGCATCTAAACACACTGGAGTCAGCCAATGACGAACGACCGTCATCCGAAGCCATGTCATTCCTCGAACACTTCAAAGACCCCGAGCAGCGCATCGCCTGGGCCGTAGCCATCGCCGCCGACGCTCTGCAGATCGCTGCCTTCCCTCTCTTCGTCGAGGGAGCTCTATCGCCCGCCGACTCCATCCTAGACTTGGCCGTCGCCTACGTCATGATTCGCCTGCTCGGATGGCACTGGGCTTTCCTGCCCACCGCCGCCGCCAAACTGATTCCCGGCGCCGATCTTTTCCCCACCTGGACGACGGCCGTCTGGTTCGTCACTCGCCAGCAAGTAAGCGACGGTTCGAATGACAACCTCACGCCCGATTACGAACCCAATCCCAGGTCTCCTGGAGAAGTGGAGATTCTGCCTCCGGGCCCCGCGCCAGAACCGCGACGCTAGGCTAAACCGCGGCTTTTCCTGTCACCTGCGACCTGTCACCCGCCTCCAGCCCTACCACGTCCCATACCGATACCGATGCCGCCGCTCAGGAAACACGTTAACCATGATCACGCCCGCGACAAATCCTCCCACGTGCGCCCAGAATGCAACTCCGCCCGAGGTCTGGCTGGTTTCGGCGACTGCGGTCGCAGTTCCGCTCAGGAAATTTATCACGAACCAGTAGCCGAGCATTAGCCACGCCGGAACGTGAAAAAAGAATATCGGTGGAAACCACACGAGCACCCGCGCCCGGGGATAAAGAATGAAGTACGCTCCCATCACCCCGGCAATCGCGCCGCTCGCGCCCACGCTCGGCACGCGCGATGCCTGGTTCAATAGAATATGCGTAACGCCCGCCGCAACTCCGCTGAGCAAATAAAACACCAGATAGGTGAAATGGCCCAGGTGATCTTCGACGTTGTCGCCGAAGATCCACAGAAACAACATATTGCCCGCGACGTGTAAGAATGAAGCGTGCAGAAACATCGAGGCAAACAAGGGCACGATCGCCGTTGCCGCCGGATCGGGCGAATGGCCGCTTAGCACGGCCAGAACGTGGTGAGGCACCACTCCGAACTCAAACATGAACCCGGCCAGAGCCCTATGGCTGACCGAAAGCTCCCACATAAAAACCAGCACATTGAGCACGATCAGAAAATAATTGACGAACGGCGTCGAGAAGGTCGGCTGGTCGTCACGAAGAGGAATCATTTAATTGGCAATGTGTAATTTGTAATTGGTAGTTTCAAATCACGATCAATTCGATCAGACGCGGCTTGCCTTTAAATTACCAATTACAAATTATCAGATTACAAATCCCCATGAACGGTGTCGTCATCATCGATAAGCCCGCCGGCCTCACCTCGCACGACGTGGTCAATCGCGTGCGCCGGATTCTAGGCCAGCGTGCAGTCGGTCATCTCGGAACCCTTGACCCCTCCGCCACCGGTGTTCTCCCCATCGTCCTCGGCAATCTCACCCGTTTGGCGCAGTTCTACGCCCACTCCGAAAAGACCTATGAAGGGGTGATCCGCTTCGGCTTTGCCACTGAAACTTACGATGCTGAGGGCGCGCCAACCACACCGCAGCAAGACGTCCAACTCAATTGTGACGATGTGCGCGCTCTCGCCGCGCAGTTTCAAGGCGTCATCGAGCAGATGCCGCCGCCTTTTTCCGCCAAGAAAATTGCCGGTGTCCCCGCCTACAAACTCGCCCGCAAGAATAAAGAAGTCACCCTCAAGCCAGTTCAAGTAGAAATCAAAGAATTCGAGATTCTGGACACGACCGCCAATAAAGCCACCTTCCGAGCCCGCGTAGCCTCCGGCACCTATATCCGGTCGGTTGCTCACGAAATGGGTCAGAAACTGGGATGCGGCGCTCATCTCGCCAGCCTCCGTCGTACCGCGGTCGCCGAGTTCGCCACCGAAGACGCCCACACGCTCGAAGCGCTAGAGGCCGCGCGCCAGCAGGGAACTGCCGAGTCATTATTTGTCCATCCCAGAAACCTGGTGCCGCAATTGCCGAGCGTGAGCGCGACCCAAGAAACCGCCGCTCTGATCCGCAGCGGACGCTCGGTAAATTTGCCGGAAATGTCCCGCGCCCCGCAGGTCAAAGTCTTCTACGGCCAGCGCGACCTGATCGCCATAGCCACAAGAATCGCAGGCACGCTCTTCCATCCGGGAATCGTCTTCAGCGGATCTACCGGCTGACGCCGAAAATAGTTTTCTGGCGCGGCATTTCGCTCGCAATCTGGGCTATAATAAAAGCACGCTACGCCCACGCTCCTCTTCGTCCTATTAGTGTCTGGTAACTCTCTATTAGTGCCAGGTAACTCTCAATATAAAAAAACTGAAGGAAGAAAGTATGGAGGAGTATGTTCAAGAGTAGTTTCTTACGCCTAAGTGCGTTCACAATGGTAGTCCTTGCAGCTTGTTTTGCCCAACCAATTGCCCAAGCGTCCACCGTAGTAGTCGGTACCTGTAAGACTGGGGTACAGTTTGCCACCATCCAGGCTGCTGTCAACGCTGTTCCAGCTGGAGGTACGGTTGACGTCTGCCCTAATAGTTACCCCGAGCAAGTTACGATCGCTAAGAACCTGACGTTGATTGGAATTGCAAGTGGTACCAGCGACGCCGCGGTGGTGGTAACGCCAGCCACCGGCCTGGTTCAGAATGGTTCGGACATCGGTGGCAATCCCGTAGCCGCGCAGATCTTTGTTCAAGGTGGCGCGGACGTCACGGTTTCCCATCTCACCATAGATGGCAATAACAACCAGCTGTCAGGTTGCGGTGCACCTAACCCGATAGGAATCTACTACCAGAATTCCTCCGGCAAGATAACCGACAACGCCGTCCGAGATGTGCTCATGGACCCGGCGGACCAAGGCTGCCAACTCGGCTTGGCGATCAACGTGGAAAGCGACAACGGCGCTTTGCCAATCACCATTTCCGATAATTCCGTGCGCAACTACGACAAGAATGGAATTACTGTGAGCGGCCCGGGCACCGGCGCGGCGGGACCAGTCGCCGCAGTCACCGCGAACACCGTGATCGGTCTAGGCGCTACCACGGTCATCGCCCAGAACGGTATCCAGATAGGCTTTGGCGCGACGGGATCAGTCACGAGCAACGAGGTGGCTGACGACATCTACATAAACCCCCCGGGCTGTGCGCCGAACTGCACCGGGTCGTCTGGGATCTTGATCTATGGCTCGGCCGGCATCACCGTCACCAGCAATACGGTGGAGAGCACGCAGCTTGCCATTGTCCCCGCGACGGCATCGGCGTCTCTAACTGCAGACGGCACGATCATTAAGTCGAACCACGTGGGCGGAACGCAGAATTTCGATGCCCTCGATCTTTGCAGCGATGGGAATACGGCGGAATCGAATACGATCTACGGCAGCGCTCAGTCCGGCATCCACTTGGACGATTCGTGCTCGCCCTCTACCGGAAGCAGCAACACCGTAAACACTATACGATTAACGAAGCCTGCGCCGGGATTTTGGTCGGTCCAAGCAGCTCGGGCAACTCAATTGGTACGAATACCTTCATGAACGTTACCAATACGACGCTGACGGGCAGCGATAGCTGCAGTCCGCTCGCACAGGTCGCTGGGAAACATCATTCGCTGCGCCCATCGCCTTACAAGTCGAACGCAACAAAATAACGAATCACTTTGAATCTCACGCGCAGGGAGGCGCTAGCTGCAGGGAAATACGGTCCGCCGTCGTGGGGAGACCGCTACCATGGACGCGTCGGCACAGATCGCAGCTCGGGCCGGTTACGAGGTCCAAGACGGTCGAGATTGCGAATGAGTAGTAATGTCCGATAACAGGTATTATGTAAAGTCGACCATAGGGGGGGGCGAATGACATCTCAGATCTGGCCAGTTCGATTTCACTGATCCCGTGGCGCAACCGCGTCTACTGAATGCTCTGGCTCGGCCCCCGCAGCAGTTCCCGCAAATCGTCCCGGAATTTCTCCAGCGCCGTAAGCCGCTCAGGCGTAGCCTGTACCTCTTCGCTCTTAGCCTGAAATACCTTCCGCCCGCCGCGCTCGGTGAGCACGCCCATCACTTCGCCCATGCGCCACCCCGGCGTTCCAAGAATCTGCAACCCATCCATCCCCGGCACCAGCAATGCGACGCAACCGTCGCGCACGACGCCCACGCACTTCGGATAGCGCTCAAATGTCTGCAATTCAAATCCCGCCAGGTAAATGCGCTGGAGCTGTTCCGCCGAATCAGCCATAAGTTGAAATTTCTGCGTAGAGGGATAAGGTGATCACGAGCAAGTCCGACCCCGCCGAATTAACTGAGAGCTGACAGCTGAGAGCTGACAGCTGCCCTACATCTTGTACTTCCCCAGGTCGTCATCGCCCAGGTCTTCCAGCCATTTCCGCAGCTCCTCGCTGTTCACCGCGGGCACAGGATTGGCGGCCTGTTTGGAGTTTTTCAGCACCTCGTCCTCGACAAAAATCGGGCAATCCACCCGCAACGCCAGCGCCAGCGCATCCGACGGACGCGAGTCGATGCTGATCACGTGCCCTTCCCGCTCCAGCCAGATGACTGCGTAAAAAGTGTCATCCTTTAATTCTGTCACCACCACCTTATGAACCAACGCATCGAGCCCAGTGAGCACGTTCTTGATCAAATCATGTGTCATCGGCCGCGGAGTATTCACCTTCTCAATCTCCAGCGCAATTGCATTCGCCTCGTAAATACCGACCCAGATCGGCAGCACCGTATCGCTGCCGACATCCTTGAGCAGCACGATTGGCATGTTCGACACCGGATCCATCATGAGTCCGCGAATTTTCATTTCCACTTCCATAATGACCTCAAACTCTAGACCGCCAACTCCCCCACCAAACTATTCGGAAAACATCCCGTCACGCGCACATCAACATAGCTCCCCGCTGCCAACTCCACGCCCGCCGGTACCGTAAAATTCAGCACCTTAATCTGCGAAGTCCGCCCCACCCACTGCCCGCGCGCCGCGTTCTTCCCTTCTACCATCGCTTCAACGATCTGCCCCACATGCCGCTGATTGCGCCGCGTCCCAATCTGCTTCTGCCGATCGTTCAAAACTGCCAGCCGCCGCGCCTTCTCCGCCTCCGGAATCGCATCCTCCAACCGCAGCGCCGGAGTATTCGGCCGCGGCGAATACTTGAAAGTAAAAACTGAATCGTATCCCACTAAATCCATCAGCGACAAAGTCTCTTCAAACTCCCGCTCCGTCTCCCCCGGAAACCCCACAATCAAATCCGAAGTCAGCGAAATATCCCGCCGCGCCGCTTGAATCCACGAAATCCGCTCCAGATATTCATCCCGCGTATAGAGCCGCGACATCGCGTCCAGCACCCGCGTCGACCCGCTCTGCACCGGCAGATGCACGTGATTGCAAAGCGCCGGCACTGCATCGATCGCCTCCACAATATCCCGCCCAAAGTCTCGAGGATGCGAAGTAGTAAACCGCACCCGCCGAATTCCAACAACCGAAGCCACCGCCACCAGCAACTCCGCAAAGCTTTTTAATCCAGAAGGATCGCGATAAGAGTTAACGTTTTGCCCGAGCAGTTGAATCTCCGTATACCCCAGATCCGCCAGCTGCCGCGCTTCTTCCAACACCGACGCCGAAGTCCGCGACCGCTCCTTCCCGCGCGTAAACGGCACCACGCAATAAGCGCAAAACTTATCGCATCCTTCAATAATCGTGATATACCCGCGATGCGGATTCGTGCGCGCCGCAAACTCCGTCTCAAAGCACTCGTCCGTCATGCGATCGTCGAGCCCAGTCACGCGCGACGAACCCGTCTCCAACTGCACCAGCATCTGCGGCAGATTCCGATAAGAAGCCGACCCGCACACCAGCGACACATACGGAGCGCGCTCAAAAATCCTCTCCCCCTCCTGCTGCGCCACGCACCCCAGGACGCCAAACTTCTTCCCCTGCGCCCGGTACTTCTTATAATCGGCCAGCCGGTTAAACACCTTCTGCTCCGCCTTATCGCGGATCGAGCAAGTGTTATAAAGCACCAGCCCCGCCTCCTCCACCGTAGGAACCTGCCGATACCCCTGCGCCAAAAGCGTCCCCACAACTTTCTCCGAGTCGTGAGCATTCATCTGGCAGCCAAAAGTTTCAAGGTAAAACGTCTTGGAGGCAGCGTCCGACATGGAGCCAGTATAAACCACCATCCAACGGGGAGACTTTGGGTGGCGCAGCGCTTCAGCGCTGCGGTATCTGCATTGCTTGGAGACAGGCTTTAGCCGCCGGGGTTAAACCACTTACCGCTCATTCACCATGGCCAACAGCTCACGATGCAGTTCTTCTCAGGGAACGGTAACTGCCTTGCCCGCCTTGAGGTCTTCAATGCGATGAGCCACTTCCGCATCCCAAGCCTCTGGCACAGAATTGTCCGTCCTAGCCAGCGTATCCAGCAGCGTGTTAGCCAATGCCGCACGCTCGTCGACCGGGAGAGCAAGCGCGCGTTTGAGAAGATCGTAAACTTCCGGACTCAGGCGCTCATCCTAACTGTCGCGTTTTTCGACGTTATAGTGGGATTCCACTGCCGCACGGTGGTTGGGGTTTTTCGCGTGCACCACACGTTCGCATTTCTTAACTATCGCATCTTGCGCGGCGCGGCGGCGCGCCGCCTGGAGAAATGCGCCTCAACCTTCTTATGTGGAATACCCGGACGCGGATCATCCAGCGCTTCCTGCACCTTGGCGCGGAACCATGCATCATGGGCGGCATTACTGGTCAGCGTGAAAGGGAGTTCGCCTTCGTTCGCGGTCCGCGTCAACAGAATGCGCACCGCGTCCGAGATGGTGATCCCCATTTTTCCCAGCACCACCGCCGCCCGCTCTTTCACGGCAGGATCGATCCGTGTTTGCACCAACGCATTCGCCGGCATGAGAAAACTCCTTCTCCCCTTATTGTACTTCAATTGAATTACACCGTCCGTCGTGCGATACTCGCAGTCTTCCACTTAAAACTCAAAATGTGAGCCGTTTGGAACAGACAGCCAAGTTCTCACCGAATACCATCGTCCTGTTTCACCTGGATGTTTTAAGTTCTCACGCCGGAATCCGAAAGCCTCGAGGGTTCGACATCAGAATCGGGAACAGAAGCAAATCCCAAGCGAAATTCTAGAACGCCGCGAGGCGAGAATCTTCGGAGGATTCCATGAAGAGAGCATTGCTGTTGATCGTTCTACCGGCCCTGCTGGTCGCGCTGGGGTTTGCACAGACTCCCGCGGCGAGCACCAATCCAGACCAGACTATTAAGGGTTGCCTGGCGGGCTCGGACGGCAACTACACAGTTGCGGAAGATGGCACCGGACACACTTTCAGGGTCACTGCCAGCGGTGTCGATCTCAATCAGCATGTGGGACATGACGTAACCCTCATCGGGCATAGAGGAAGTGCAAGTGCGGCGAGTCCCGACGCTGCTGATAACACCTTTGCCGTTAGCGAACTCAACATGATCTCCGAGCACTGCGCTGTGGCCGCCGCCGTACCGACCGCGACTGTCACCACGCCCGCCGATAATGCCGTCCCGCCGCCTGCCGCTGCCACTACCAGCAATACGGTTGCGGAGACTGAGGTCGCACCCGCTGCGGACGCCTCCGCGCCCGCCCCGCCCGTTGCGACTGTCAACACACCTGCGGAGACTGCCGCCACACCCGCTGTAGACGCGACTCCGGCAGCAGAAACTGACATGGCGTCCACCGTCGTTGCCGCTGCTCCGGCTGCGGCTGCCAGCACTCCGGATTGGGACAAATCTGCCGCGGACGCCGCCGACCAGACGGTTCCAGTCCATTCGCGAAGACGTTCGGCAACAACCGCCGCAGTCGCGACTGCACCGGATGTCACTGCCAGCGAGTCAGCGGAGACTGCCAGCCAGCCTGCCGCAGCCGCCGCTACACCCGCTGCGCCCGCCACCCCATCGCCGGAGACCGCTGGCACCACGGATGCGGCCGCCACCACTCCCGCTGCGCCCACCAGGCACGGGACGACCTTAGTGCTCCTGATCGGCTTTGCCGTTTTGGTGATCCTCATCGGCGTCCTGGTGCCATCTCTCAGCCGGTGGAGAAAGCGAAGAAGCCTGGAGAAAACCGGCGCGCCAAATCTTTCTTTTACTCGTGAAGCAAGCTCCGACCAGGAAAAGACTGACACGGAGGAACCGCGCAAAGCCGCCTAGGCAAGCGGTTCGTTGGCCGGGCGCACCATCCTAACGTGCTCTTCGACGTTAGGGTGGGATTCCACAGTGGACAATCGACTACCCCCGCGATGGGCGCGCCGCCCGCGCATAGTAAGCTTCATCAGTATTATCAATGACGTACGACACATTCGACTACGCAATTATATACGTACAGTATCATGAATACATAACTGCAACTACAAATGTTCCACGTGGAACATTTTTGCTAAGTGTTCTCCTTTTCCCGACCGCCCTCAAGTGGCGTCAAGAGGAAAATTCGGGTTGCTTCCGCCCAGCTTTTCGGCGAGGTGACGGGCGATCAGCTTGCCGTGGAAGCGCCCATTCTCGATGAAGATTTCATTCGTCCGCGAACCGGCAACGATCACGCCCGCAACGTACATTCCCAGAACATTCGATTCCAGGGTCTCAGGGTCGCAGACTGGACGCATCTGTTCCGTGGCGAATTCAACGCCTGCACTGCGCAGGAAATCGTAGTCGGGATGGTAGCCAGTGAGGGCGAAGACGAAATCATTTTTCAGGCGAAGGCGGCCCGAGGGAGTGCGCAGGACGACGCAATCCTCGCGAATCTCCTGCACCGTGCTGTTGAAGTGCGCGGTGATTTGGCCGGCTTTGATGCGGTTCTCGATATCGGGGCGCACCCAGTATTTGACGTGGTTATGGATCTGCGCTCCGCGATGGACGAGGGTGACGCGCGATCCATGACGCCACAGATCGAGAGCCGCCTCGGCCGCCGAGTTCTTGCCGCCGATGACCAGCACGTCGGTATCGAAGTAGGGATGCGGCTCGCGATAATAGTGAAAAACTTTCTCGAGGTCTTCTCCGGGAATTTCTAGTTGGTTGGCGAGATCGTAATAGCCGGTGGCGAGAATAATTTTGCGCGCGCGGTAGTCGTGGATGGCTCCGTGGCGATCGCTGGTGGCAACGCGAAAATCGTTGTCCTCGCCGGTGATGGTCTTTACCCACTCGTAGAGGCGGGCATCGACATGATAGTGCTCGGCGACGCGGCGGTAATATTCGAGCGCGTCGAGCCGCGTAGGCTTCGCCGCTGAGGTGGTGAAAGGAATGTCGCCAATCTCAAGCAGCTCAGGCGTGGTGAAAAACACCATGTTAGTGGGATAGCGATAGATGGAATTGACGAGGCATCCCTTGTCGATGATGAGCGCCTTGAAGCCAGCCTTCTGAATCTCGATAGCGCAGGCCAGGCCAGTGGGGCCGGCTCCGACGATGAGGACGTCAGTGTTCGAGTCCGGCTCCGCTAGCAGCTGGGTGCGGGGTAGAGTTTCCGGGATTTGTTCAACCTGCGGGAGTGTGGGGGTTTTCATCGGCGTGGGAAAGGGATGATTTTACCACTCACCCAAATGGCATGTTTATAGGCGGGTAATATTCGCTCACCGTTCGCCCACAATCATATTGAGAAATTAGATGTAACTGTAAGAAACTAAAGCGCAAAGTTGACGGATTGTGCATTTGACGCACGAGGGCAATTAGCGTACCATTCGCACGTTGAATCCTCAGTTGAATTAATTCGGCGAGGAGCACGTCGAGGCAATCGCATGGAAACGCCAACAACTTCGTCGCCACGAGGAGAAATTGCTCCTACCGTAGTGCTGGTCGGAGATATTTTTATCAAGATTTTGGAGTATGCGGAGCACTTAGATTTTTTGCTGTCGGTTCGGGATGAAAAAGTGGCAACTCTGCTTCAGATATATCGCAATTTTGGCTGGTGGGTGATCGGCCTAGCAGCCATTGTGTGGCTGCTCTATGAGATTAGGCGACGCAAGACTGACGCCAGCGCACGCGGCTCTATAGGTGGTTTGGTCGCCAGCGTAGCGCTTGTATCGCTTCTCTTGGGATGCGTTATTACCGTAAGGGCAACAGGATCACTGCCTAACATCATTATGACTTATGGAGGTACAAGTGACCCATTGAAACAAACGCAAACCTGCACGGCGGACATAGACACGTCGCGCTTAACAGGTTTTGCAGACGATTATAGGTTGGTGTTGCTATGCGGAATTATGGACGCATCCATTGATTATCTAGACGATACGCGAATTGCCGTCAGCGCGCCATTCCATATCAGTACCAATTCCAATGGACCGGGAATAATGGGCATCGTTGCTCCTCTAGGCAAACTCGCAGAGGTAGCAAAGACGGCTGGCAGTCCTCCTCCCGGATTAACAGCACCTCCAGGTCAATCTTTTTCGGTTACATTCCAGATGTGGCACGCCATCGCTATTATCCCTAATGATGTTCAAAGCAGCAGCATAAACAAAGCTTCCGACGTTAAGCAATTAGGAGGGCGCATAATTACAGAGGGTGTAAATGGAAGTCCGATGCAAATACCAATGCCAACATCTTCACAGCCAGCGCCGAAGCTAACTCAAAACTAGGCAGCCGTTTTGGTCGACTCCTTATTTTCGAGGTCTTCGGGATGAATGAGCCTCAACATCGTGCCGCGAAACAGAAACGGGTTTTGCGATTGTTAAATCGCCACGTCATTTCGCCCAAAGGCAGGCGGTGATTCGCCGAGATTCGGTGCCACCTTAGGTATTCGCCGCAAAAAGCAGGTCCTTCGCTTTGCTCAGGATGACAACCCTCAGTGATATCAGCGTTAAGTGGATGCCGAATGCGCTACTTTTCGCGGTTTTCGAGATGTGGGCTTCACATCGTCTATCCGCTATCCGCTATCCGCGCTCACGTCCCTTCCGAACGATTGCAACTAGATCCGAGGTGGATATTTTCAGCTTGACGCCCTTCACATCGAGCGGCGACGCATTGGATTTTCGCGCCGGTTGGATTCTGAAAACGGCGCCATCTCGTCGGCGAATTTCAACAGCCCCGTCGCGTTCGGCCTCCTCAAGCACCGTCGCAAACTTTTGCCGCGCCTCGGAATAGGTATAGGCTTTCACGGAATCTTGACCTCCGGCACGTTGTTGATTGCCAAAATGATAGTACCTCGCTTCCCTGCTTCTTCGCGCACACGGCAACGTCGTTCGCGCCGGAAAACTGCAGATCCCTCGCTTCGCTCGGGATGACAATGCTAAGTGATACTTTTTAAAGTAGGTCCCCAGTTATTGGGACGGTTGTCGCATTCCCCCAGGGGCTAAAGCCCGCAGTTTTGCGGGCGTGAACGGCACGGCTGAAGCCGTGCCCTTTCAAAACAATTTCAAATCAAAACAATTTCAAACTGTTCCCTTCCCTACTTCTTCACGCACACCGCGACGCCGTCGCGAATGGGCAGGATGGTGGTGAACAGGTCTTTTGATTCGTAGATCAGTTTGTTGAATTCGAGGATGGCTTTGGTTTGGGCGTCGGGATTGGCGGGGGGCTTCGCGACCTTGCCGCTCCAGAGGACGTTGTCGGTGATGAAGAGGCCTCCGCTTTTCAGGCGCGGGAGGGCTAGGCGAACTACGCGCGGGTAATCGGTTTTGTCGATGTCGTTGAAGATGATGTCGTAGGGCTGCTTCTCCTCCGAAAGAAATTCGAGGGCGTCGCCTACGCGGACGGTGATGCGCTTGCTGACTCCGGCGCGCTCGAAATAGTGGCGAGCTTTTTCGGCGTTCTTGGGATCGCCGTCGGTGTAGATGACGCGTCCGGTGTCGCCTACGGCGCGCGCCCACCAGATGGTGGAGTATCCGATGGCCGAGCCCATCTCGAAGATTTTCTTGGCGCCGCTGATGGTCGCTAGTTGATGAAAGATGCGAGCAACGGCGGGGCCGACTATGGGGATGTCGTGCTGGGCGGCCTCGTTCTCCATTTCAGTGAGGACGGCGTCGCGCGGCGGGAGCATGGCGTAGAGGTAGTCGTCGACGTCGGGGGCGGTGATGTCGCCCATGCGCCATTCGGGCTTGGTGGGTTTGGTCATAGTGCTCCTTGTGCAGCGAAGCGAAATCCTAAAGCAGGTCCTTCGCTTCGCTCAGGATGACAATTCTTAAACAATGACATTCTTGTGTTTGTTCACGAAATTGTTTGGCCTGGCTTCATTTCCAACACTTCTACGTCGGGCACGAGCTTTTGCAGCTGGCTGGGAGTGCCGGTCAGTTGCGGGAAGGTGCCGAAGTGCATGGGGATTACGGTTTCGGGTTGGAGGAGTTTGCAGGCATAGGCGGCCTCGCGCGGCGACATGGTGAAATGGTCGCCGATGGGCAGCATGACGATTTTGGGCGCGTAGAGATCGCGGATGATAGCCATGTCGCTGAAGACGTTGGTGTCGCCGGCGTGGTAGAGCTTGACTCCGTTGGAGAACTCGAGCACGTAGCCGCAGGCTTCGCCGCCGTAGACGATCTCGTCGCCATCCTGAATGCCGCAGGAGTGGACGGCGTGGACCATGGTGATCTTCACGTCGGCGACGGTTTGCGTGCCGCCCTTATTCATGGGCGCGATTTGTTTGACACCTTTTTTCTGGAGCCAGAGGCAGAGTTCGAAGATGCCGACGGCGGTGGAGTTGTGCTTTTTGCCTACATCGACGGCGTCTCCGATGTGGTCGCCGTGGCCGTGAGTGCAGATGAGGACGTCGGCGCGCTTGACGTTCTTATCGGCGTCGGGGCACTTGGGATTGCCGGCGATCCAGGGATCGACGTAGAGCGTCTTGCCTTCGGGCGTCTGGATGCGGAAGGTGGCGTGGCCTAGCCAGGTTAGATGGATGCCTTTGATGTTCACTGAATCCTCCGAGCAAATTTATTTTATAGCGGATTTTAGATTGCCGTGGCGCGGACGCTGCCGAGCGTTTGCTCGGCTGGGCAGGTGGGGGCACCCTTCGACAAGCTCAGGGCAGGCTCTGCCCTTACGTGAGACTCGCGGCCCTGACAATATTAGGTTGATTTAAAACGTTTTCGCGTTGCGGGCAAAGTCGTGTATAAGATGATGCACTATGCCCGAACATACCCCTGAACTTAAAGTATTGATCTCACGCGAAGCGATCGCCAAGCGGGTTGCCGAACTCGGCAAAGAAATTGCGCGCGATTTCGATGGCCAATCGATTATTCTCGTCGGCGTTCTGAAGGGCGCTGCGATTTTTCTGGGCGATCTGGCGAGGCAGATTCCGCTCGATGCGACGTTTGATTTTATCGGCGTGTCGAGTTACGGAAACCGGCCGACGGTTAAAGAGGATCCGGCAGGGCACGCGGCTTGGGATTCGCTAGGTGAGGTGCGCCTGACGAAGGATATGGATAGCTCGATGACGGGGCGCAACGTGATTCTGGTGGAGGATATTCTCGATACCGGGCTGACGCTCAACTATATTTCGAAGCTGGTGCAGGCGCATCAGCCGAAGACGCTGAGGATTGCGGCGTTGCTGGATAAGCCTTCGCGGCGCAAGCAGCCGATCGAGGCGCAATATATCGGCTTCACCATTCCGGATGCTTATGTGGTTGGGTATGGGTTGGATTATGCGGAGCGGTATCGGAATTTGCCGGATGTTTGCGTGTTGGAGAATCTTTGAAGCATTTGTAATTGGTGATTTGTGATTTGCGATTGCAACCCGCATGCCTGCTTTTTAAATTGCCTATTACAAATCGCAAATCACAAACTAACCGGCTGTTATGATGAAGCCTGTGAACACTGCGGTTTCGCAAATTGAGCCTGCTGGCGGCGTGGAGCCCCTGCTGCTGGAAGTGGCCGACGTGGTCAACACCACGCTCGATCTGGAAACCACGCTGCAGCGAGTGGCGGAAATCGTCCGCAAAGTTATCGATTATGAGATTTTTGCCATTCTGCTGCTCAACGAGGCGCGGCAGGAGTTGTATGTACGCTTTCATGTCGGCTATCCGCCGAAAGTTGCCGATCGATTGCGCGTAAAGGTGGGCCAGGGCGTTACGGGACGCGCCGCTGAGACGCGGCAAGCGGTGCTGGTCGCGGACGCGGCGCAGGAAGATTTCTACATCGAGGCCATGCCGAACGTGCACTCGGAGCTGGCGATTCCGCTGATTGTTAAGAATCGCGTGATTGGCGTGATCGATATTGAGGCGCGTGAGAAAGGTTATTTCACCGAAGAGCACAAGCGCCTGCTGACGCTGATTGCGTCGCGCATGGCGGTGGGGATCGAGAACGCGCGGCTGCACACTCGGATCACGCGCCAGGCGCGGACTTTGCTGCTGCTTAATGAAATTGCGCGCGAACTTACGTCGATTTTGAATCTCGACGAACTGCTCAAACGTGTCGCCGAGTTGCTCAATCGGCTGATCGATTATCAGATGTTCAGCATTCTGTTGCTCGATCAGCGGGGAGAAAAGCTGCAGCATCGCTTTGCACAGCGCTTTGAAGAGAGGCTGCATCTGAAACATGACATCCCGCTTGGCCGGGGAGTGGTGGGTCACGCGGCGCAGGCTAAAGAAGCGGTCCTTGTGCCTGACGTGGCCAAGAGCCCGATTTACATCGTGGGCAATCCGGAGACGCGGTCGGAGCTGGCGGTTCCGCTGATCTATCAGGAACGGGTGATCGGTGTGCTGGATCTGGAACACACGCGGCGCGGCTATTTCACGGAGGATCACAAACGAACATTGACTACGCTGGCGGCGCAGCTTGCGATTGCCATTGAGAATGCGCGGCTGTATGAGGAGATTGCGAGGCAGGAGCAGCGCCTGGAGCGGGATCTGGCGCTGGCGCGCGAACTGCAATTTCGTTTGCTGCCACATTCGCGTCCGAAGATGAAGCACCTCGATGTCGAGGCGAAGTTTGTTCCGGCGCGCGCCATTGGCGGAGATTTGTATGATTTCGTTCCATATTCGCTGTCACGGCTGGGAATTGCGATTGGAGATGTTAGCGGCAAGGGAGCGCCGGCGGCGATTTATGCGGCGCTGGTCAGCGGCATTCTGCGGTCGCACGCGCCGATTGAGCCGGGGCCGGCGGAGATGCTTTCGGCGGTGAATCTTTCGCTGGCGGAGCGGCGGATTGCGGCGCAATTTGTCTCCATTATTTACGCGGTGTGGGATGACGAGCGGCGATCTTTGCTGGTGGCCAATTCCGGCTTGCCGCGGCCGATCTATTGGCATGAGGGCAAGATTGAATCGATCGACGCGACTGGGCTGCCACTGGGGCTTTTCGACGAAGCCGAGTATGACGAACTGAGTTTCAAGGCAAAACCGGGCGATCTCTTCGTGTTCTATAGCGACGGAATTCTCGACGCGCGCAATCGCCATGGGCACTCATTTGGCCAGGAGCGCGTGGAGGCGATCGTCGCGGGCTGCGCTGCGAAGTCGGCGGAGTGCGTAGTCAATGAAATCTTTAAGGCAGTAACCGAGCACGCCGCGGGCGTGGATACATTCGACGATCAGACGGTGGTCGCAATTAAAGTGAAAGACGGCCAGTCTTCCGGCAAACGCAAGTGAAACGCGAGCGCGAGTCGTTGCTGCGGCCACCTGCCTTTGCTTATCGCTGGAAGGGCGTGCGCGGACGAGCACCTGAGCTCCCCATCGAAGAGCTTTACTGCGAGCGCGTCGCGCTGGAGCAATTAGCGGAACAGCGCGGAACACCGCTTTACGTTTATTCGGCAGCGATGATTCGCGCGCGGCTTAGCGCCTTCGGCAGCGCTTTTCGAGCCATTCCCCACACCCTCTGCTACTCCGTCAAGGCCAATTCGACGCTGGCCATTCTACGCCTGGTTGCTGGCGAAGGGGCGGGCTTTGACGTGGTGTCTGGCGGAGAACTGCAACGAGTTCTGCGCGTCCGCCGAAAGTCCGCGAACAAGGTAGTGTTTTCCGGAGTGGGCAAGACTGCTGCAGAGATGGAGCTTGCGCTGCGCGCGGGGATATTGTTGTTTAACATCGAAAGCTCTTCGGAGTTGCAGTTGCTTGCGGCGACTGCGACGAGGTTGAAAAAACGTGCGGCCGTCGCCGTAAGGGTCAACCCCGACGTCTCAGCGAAAACGCATCCTTATATTTCAACCGGATTACATCAGCATAAGTTTGGCGTGCCGATACCGGAGGCGCAGGCGCTCTATGCGCAGGCTGCGAAGGAGCCGTGTCTGAACGTGGCTGGAGTCAGCGTCCATATCGGATCGCAGATTACGGATGTTGCCACATTTCGCGAGGCGCTGGCGCGCATGGTTGGGTTGGTGCGCGTGCTGCGAGTGCAGGGTCATGACATTCGCTACATTGACGCGGGCGGGGGGTTAGGAATTTCTTACGAAGGCACGCAGCAGAACTTTGAAAGGCAGATTGCGGCTTATGCCCGGGCGGTGCTTGGTCCGTTGCGCGGAATGAAGCTGCATTTGTTGCTCGAGCCGGGGCGGTCGATCGTAGGAGCGGCGGGCGTTTTGTTGACGCGAGTGCTTTACCGGAAGACGAACCATCGCAAGCGGTTCTTAATTGTTGATGCGGCGATGAACGATCTGATGCGTCCGTCGCTGTATGGTGCTTATCATGAGATTGTTCCGGTGAGTCGCGCGTCGAAGGAAACTGAGATTACGGATGTGGTCGGGCCGATCTGCGAGACGGGCGACTTTTTTGCCCGGGATCGAAAACTTTCTCTGGCTAAAGAGGGCGATCTGCTGGCGATTCTCGATGTGGGCGCGTATGGAGCGGTGCTGGGATCAAACTACAATACGCGCGGCCGAGCGGCGGAGGTGCTGGTGGATGGCGCGAAGGCGAAGGTGATTCGGCGGCGAGAAAGCGTGGAGGATCAGCTGAGGATGGAGTCTCGACTTTCGTAACCTGTTGAACGTTAGTGTTTCGGCTCAAGATAGGTATGGATCCTTGGAGGCTGCCGTGGCCGAATTGCGCTTCTCCATCATCAATCGCTTGCTATTCATCGGAAGACTAATATTTGTGGGTTGGGCGCTGGCTTGGCTGACCACAGCTTCTGCCTCTGCTCAGAACACACCATCCCCCAATGCCGTATTTCTCCCTAATCAAGTGGTTCGCATTGCGAATCTTCCATCGCTGACGGCACCTTCCTGGAAGTCGACAGCGGTGCTCGCAACGGCGCTGGAGACCGTTATTCGCGACAAGGATGTGTGCTGTGGGAAGGATTCTGGCCTGGAAGACGCCGTGCTTTCTGCCTCGTCCTTGAAGGATTTAAGCGCGAAAATAGAAGGCAGGCATGTTTTGAGTGACGGCCTGTCCATCAATGTCCGAGCAGAATATCTCTCACCGAGTTCTTTGGGTGCTCCCGCCCTGGTGAGCACGCTGACGAATCAAAAAGCAATGCTCGTAGAGTGGAAATCGCGCGTATATGTTGTGTATGGAGCGGTCTACGACGAAACTCGCATCTACGACCCGGACGGCTGGCAATTTGTAATTCGCAAACTCTTGCTGCTCGACGTACGATTTTTCGATCACCGTCGGGAAGTCGAGTTCAACAGTGAAAGCGACGACTGGAACACGATCCAAGGAGTGCTGACAGTCTCCTTCGTTCGGCAATAGCTCTCTGCTTTATAGCGATTCCAGAAAGCTCGTCACTGCTTGCAATACTGGTTCCGGCTGCTGGATGAAGAGCGCGTGGCCGAGGTTCTCAAATTGCACATGCGCGTGATGCGGCAAGAGGCGCTTGGCCAGCGCGACATCGGCGTCGGACATAAGGCCTCCTAACTCCCTCGTGGCTTGCAGAAGAAGCGTGGGGCAAGCAATTCCTCGCAATACGGTCTCTCCATCCCAACCTTCTAGCGACGATCCATCGAGCACCATGTCATAGGTGTCGGGATCGGCCTGTTGCACGCAACGCGCCCAGCGGGTCAGGTAGGCTTTGTCGTTGCCGGGAAGTTGATTGATCGTGACGTTCTCAGCGTTTTCGCCCTCGCTGCCAGGAAGGGGCAGTTCAATTTTGCCGATCCCCTCTGCGATCTCGTCGACCGTGCCGCCTTTGCGCGCGAGATCGCGGAGTCCTGAGAACAGCGCCTTATACATCGGGTGATGCATGTTTCCGACGATGATGCGGTTGTCGCCAAGAATCAGGGCGCGCACCAGTTCCGGATGATGCGAGGCGAGCCACATGGCCAGCATGCCGCCTAGAGAATGCCCGAAGATGACAGCCGGAGCGCCAACGCGCTCGCGCAGCAGGTGGACAATGTCTTCAGAATATTGCGGACCGTGGTATCCGCGAGCGACGCGGGAGGATTTGCCGTGACCGCGAAGGTTGGGCGCGAAAATGTGCCAGCGCTGGCTGAGCGCTGGAATAAGAGGCAGAAATACTTGCCAGCGGCGGCCGAGTCCGTGCAGCAGTACGAGTGGCGGCCCACTGGCCGGGCCTTCAGCATAATTTAATTGAACCTGGCCGGCGTCGAATGTGTGCTCGGTAAGGCGAGGATGGATTTCGTCCGCGAAGTTTTCTCTCACAACATTTCCGCGAGCGTTGTTTCCTGGATCGGCGCCGGTCACCGTTCTCCCCAATTGAGCTTGGTGGCAAGCACATCGAAAAATGTTTTCTGGAAACGCAACAATCTAGCTTGATGCTCCGATTTTATGCAGCGTACGATGTCGCCATCGCATGCCGGCATGCCGACCTGGCCATCGAAACTGAGATATGCCTCTTCCTTCCCAGTATTGACGTGAATTTCAATTTCGACTGTATCGCGCACTACCACGGGACGATGCGTCAATCCGTGGGGCGAGACGGGCGTAATCACGAAGGCATTCACGTCGGGGTTGAGAATTGGTCCGCCCGCTCCTAGAGAATACGCGGTAGAACCAGTGGGCGTGGCGATAATCAGCGCATCGGCCCGGTAGCTCGAAACAAATTCCGCGTCGACGAAAACTTCGAAGTGATTCAGACGGGCGATGGCGCTTTTGCTGACTACTACTTCGTTCAGGGCGGCGTGCGTGGCCAGGATTGCGCCGCCGCGGAGCAGCGAACCAGTCAGCATGGAACGGCTGTCGATGACGTAATGCTCTTCCTCGATTGCTTCGAGAGCCGGATACAGGCCGGACAGCGTTAGTTCGGTCATGAAACCGAGGGTGCCGAGATTGACGCCGAGGATCAGGGTGCCGGCTTTGGCGACCGCGCGCACGGCGGAGAGCAGAGTGCCGTCGCCTCCGAGCACCAGAGCCAGATATGGGGAACGTTGAGCGAGGTCGGCGCGCGGCATCACATCATTTGCGGAAAAATAGGCAGCGCTTTCTTCGTCGACTACGACTGTATAGTTGCGTTGTTGCAACCATTTTTGGATGGCCGGGAGGGCCTCGCCAAGCTCGGGACGATCAGGCTTGGAAATGATAGCCACCGTTTTCTGGCGGGTTGAGATTGGAGTGGACGTCGACATGTTCGCGGATTATTTTCTAGCGTTCGTTCCGGCGCGTCTTCATATTCCGACATTCCGTTCGGAGATCGGAATGTCGATTGTACAGAATCAGCGGCGGGCAAGCGCGGGAAGCTCAGCGTGCAACAGGAATTCGCGGTTGCCTTCACCGCCGAGGATGGGAGAGTCGATCGACTCGGTATGGGTGCATCCGAGGGCTATCAGCGCTGCCTCTACTTTGGATACGGCTGCTTGCTGGGCGGCTTCGTCGCGCACGATTCCGCCCTTGCCCACCAGTTCCCTGCCCGCTTCAAATTGCGGTTTCACGAGGACGACGATTTGGCGGTTAGTGGAACGGGCTATTTCGCTGGTCGCGCGATCGATAGGCGAAGAGGCGCGAATCACGGCTGGCAGCACCAGCGTGGCCGAGATGAAAGACACGTCCATGGCGATGAAGTCGATGGCCTCGCCGATAGCGGAGGGCTCGATATAACGGGCGTTGGTTTTTTCCAGGAGGCGCAGTCGGGGATGGTTGCGAAGATTGAAATCGATCTGACCGTAGCCGGTATCGATGGCGATTACGCGGGCCGCGCCGTGTTGCAGCATGCAATCGCTGAAACCGCCGGTGGAGGCGCCAACATCGAGACAAATTCTGTCGTGAAGATCGATTTGCCAGTGCTCGATCGCCTTCTCTAGCTTGAGGCCGCCGCGGCTGACGTAGCGCAGATCTTCGCCTAGCAGGCGGAGAGCCGAGTCCGCATCGATCGACGCGCCAGCCTTTTCGATCTTCTGCTCGTTGACGAGAACTTTTCCGGCGAGGATGAGAGCCTGTGCGCGCCCGCGGGAAGGGGTAAGGCCACGCTCCACGAGCAATTTGTCGAGACGCGTTTTCACGGGTGCGATCTGGTCAAGGGAGAATCAATACAGTAAGCACCCTAGGCAGTGCAGAATGTTAAAGCGATTGGTTAATCGGAGGTTACAGGAATAAGCTTCCAGTTTTCCACAAACTTTTCCTCAATGGTGTTGAAAACTTTTCCGAATAAGAAGATCGGTAACGGCTCAGTTTGAAAGGTGCATTCCCTCAGCGGCTAAAAAGCCGCGATCAAAACAAAGCTGTTATCGCAGCGCTGAAGCGTTGCGCCACCCAAAAGCAAAATTGAGTATTCCCGCAGGCAGTAAAGCGCATCCCTCATTCCTTCAGCCTGCAACTTCTTCCAGCAGCTTCTGGTCGATGTCGAAGTTGGCGTGCACGTTCTGCACGTCGTCGCTGTCTTCCAGCGCTTCGAGGAGGCGAATCATTTGCATCGCCTGCTGCCCTTCCAGTTTGATGTAATTATCAGGCACCATGCTCACGCTCGAAGAAGCGGGAGTGATGCCAGCTTTCTTCACTGCTTCGAGAACCGCTTCGTAGGCGGAAGGCTCGGTCAAGATTTCCCAGTTCTCGCCTTCGTCCTTCAAGTCTTCGCCACCAGATTCGAGGATGATGTTCATCAGATCGTCTTCTTTAGCGGCGGACTTTGGAATCACGATGTCGCCCTTCTTCTTGAACATCCACGAGACCGCACCCGCTTCGGCCATGTTGCCGTTGTTTTTGCCGAATACGTGGCGGATTTCGCTGACGGTGCGGTTGCGATTGTCGGTGGAAATTTCGGCGAGCAGTGCCACGCCGCCGGGGCCGTAGCCTTCGAGAATAAATTCTTCGTAGGTCAGGCCGGGCAATTCGCCGGTGCCGCGCTGAATGGCGCGCTTGATGTTATCGGCGGGCATGTTCTCAGACTTGGCCGCGAGGATGGCGGTGCGCAGGCGCGGATTCATGTCAGGGTCTCCGCCCGACTTGGCGGCCATGGCAATTTCTTTGATGAGACGGGTGAAAATCTTGCCGCGCTTGGCGTCGAGCGCGCCCTTTTTATGCTTGATGGTTGCCCATTTGGAATGGCCGGACATAGTTGTACCTCGTCTCTAAAAATCGTGATTTGCGTTGTTTCTCGGAATTACGGATCCGCCCGCGGAGGAAATCACAGGATCAGCCTCGACGTACAAACGTTCAGGCGAATAAAGATTATAGCATGGAGAATGGCGCGCCGATCATGCCCGCTGCCGCCAACTGATGGTCCCGTTTGAAGTTGCTCCGCCAACCGGCTACGCTATGCGGATGGGGCTGCCGATCGCCTGCACGCTCAATGATGCTGAAATGCAAGAGCGCCGGCAAACTGTGCTGGACGCTTTTCGGAATGCTGCCCTCGACGTGACCTCCCTGCCGCTCGGCTATGCCTATCACTTTGCGCCGAGCTCGGCGCTGCCGGCGCAGATTGTCAGCCTTGTGGATCTGGAGCGGCAGTGCTGCCCATTCTTAACCTTCAAAATTATCGTCGCCGCCGATAATCAAGAAATCTGCCTTGAAGTTACGGGGCCGCAGGAAGCGAAGCCGGTGATCGCGGATTTCTTTGGGACGCTCGCGCCATCTCATCGAGTCGGCGACCTTACCGGCTAGACGTCGCAGGCGGCATGACAGTTATCGTCAAGGCAACGCCGGCAGGCAAGGCATGATGTACGCTTGTCGGGACTCGGCTATGCCTGCAAATATTCTTGATCGTCAACTCGCTCAACTCGAAGCCTGCCGCTACAATTTCGGTCGCGGCGAAGTGGTGCGCGTGGTAAAGCTGCTGAAGCGGCTTGACGGCGTGCACTTTACCGATACTGCTGCCGTGATTCGATTTCACGAAGCGCTGCTTTTTCTGCGCGCTTTTCCGCAAGGGCCAGCCGTGGTGCGCGCTACCGAGCGCATACTCAACCACTTCCACAAGAAAGTAGAAGGTCTGCGCGGAGCGGGCCCCGACATGGATGACTTCGACACGTTCGAAGACTCCGGAATCGCCGGCACCCGAATGGAAGACACACTCAGTTTTGACGTCGCCCATTGGCTTATCAATCGCCTGCCCGGCAAAGTCGAAATTGCCTGGGAAAACTACGAATCCGGCCGCGAGTTGGGGAATACCGGCCCGCGCTTTATACCGCTGCTCGAGGATGATGCATTTGTCGAGGCTGATACGCCATGGCGGCGCTGGTTTGAGGCGGCTGCCGGCAGGAAGGGATCGGATCGTAACAGGTTGATTCCGGCGTGGCTGATTCAGCGCTTCTCTGATCTGCCCGTGTCGCCGCAACAGAAAGCTGAACTCTACGAATCACTGCGGGTGCCTTTGCGCTGGCATCTCGAAAATTCCGGCATAACGCGCACACGAAACTGGAAGGGTGTGCGCGACATTTTTTATCACAGTGAACCGCTCATCAGTCGCAGCCAGGTGTCGCTGGCGGACGAGTTGGCGAGGCGTCCGCCGAAGTTGACCCGGCTTTCGCGCAAGCACGGTGAAGAGATCATGGACTTGATCCGCGAGGTGATGCTGGTGCGATACCGCGAACTTTACGGGACTACGCTGGGCGATGCGGGGTCGGTGGTGAGATCGGATCTCGGACGAGGCGTTGAAATTTATCTCTGGAACCTGCCGCCTGAGCGCCGTCTGCCACTGCGCGGCTATGTCGCCGGATTGACGCTGAAGAACGGCGTGCCGATCAACTACATCGAAGCGATCGGCTTGTGCGAGTGGATGGAGGTCGGCTTCAATACTTTTTATACTTTCCGCGGCGGCGAGGCGGGATGGATCTACGCTCAAGTGTTGCGATGTCTCTGTCATTTGATGGGGACAACATGCGTCTCGGTCTATCCTTATCAGCTTGGCCATGAGAACGAGGAGGCGATTGAGTCGGGAGCGTTCTGGTTCTACCGGAAGCTGGGCTTTCGGCCGGGACGCGCGGAACTACGAAAATTGGCGGAAAGCGAAGAGAAAAAAATTGCCGCTGATCCTAAGTACCGGACGTCAGCGCGCACGCTTAAGCGGCTGGCGGCGGGGCATCTCTTCTACGAGTTGCCCGGAGGCGAAGTGGGCGCGTGGGACAGCTTTTCAACGCGCAACATTGGATTGCGAGTTAGCCAGAGGATGGCGCGCGATTTTGGCGGAGACGCCAGCATGATGCGCGAGCAGTCGGCGAGCGCGCTGGAGAAAATATTGGGCGTCAGCGTCTCTTCGTGGACGCTGTTGGAGAAGGCTGCTTTCGATAATTTTGCGCTGGTTCTGGCTGATTTGCCGGAATTGCGTGCGTGGACACAACGAGAAAAAGAAACTCTGCTTCAGATAATCCGCGCCAAAGCCAAAGCGGACGAGATGCTCTACCTGCATCTTACGCAGCAGCATGGACGCCTGCGACAGGCGCTGCTGAGGCTTGGGTCGTAAGTTTGTAGGATCACAGTTTGTAGGACCGTAGTTCTTTGGATCATAGTTCGTAGGTAAATTTTCTTGTGTTCGTTGTGCGATCATCACGCCCCCCTTCTCACAAAATGCGAAGGTTAGGTCACCCCCGTTCACGGATGTTCTGTTCGGCGCGATTTGAATGCATAGACGACGGCTAACAGCGGAGGCGCGAGCAGGAATCCCCAGAACGGGATTAGAAATCCGAGGACGAGCGGGACTAGGATCGATGCCCAGATGGGCACACGAGCAACGCGCCGCATGATGTACGGCTGAAGCACGAGGCCATCCACTACCACAATCACCGCATAGAGAATGAGCACATAGAGGGGATGCCGCCAGTCCTGCCAACGAAGTGCAGCGGCGAGGACTGGGCCAAGCAGACTGAGGATGGGCCCGAAGTGGGGAATGATCTGCAACGCAGCGGCCAGCGCGGCCCACAACAGTGCCCAGGGAACGCCGATAATCCAAAGACCGACGAACCAGAGCAGGCCGATAGCAAGTGAGTCCTGCAACTGACCAATGGCCCAGCGCTTGAGCGCGGAGGCGGTGATGCGGAAGTGATCGGCAGTTGTCACTACGAACCGGAAAACCTCTCTGAGAATTCTAGCGGCAATTGAGGCGTGGCTCCAGATTGCGAGCATACGTATCCGGCAACTTCATTCGCGATCTCATTGATTTCGTCGAGGTCCATTTTTCTAAGCAGCCCCAGAACCAGTGCGGCGGTGAACGAGTCTCCGGCGCCCACGGTGTCGACGACTTTCATGGAGCGAGATGGGGAATCGGACCAGCGATGCTCCTCTCCGACCGCCTGATAGAGCAGACTGCCATTAGCTCCTCGAGTCAAGGCTACCAATTGAAGGTCGAATGTTTTGGCGAAGCTCTCGACCTGGTCTTTGATCTGATGCGGCTCGGATTTTATTGCCGGCTTGGTGCATTGCTCCGCTCCGGGCACGCGGACAGGAGTGTCCGCGCCACACGAGCTGAACATTTCGGCTAAGATCGGAAGTTCTTCAATGTTCAGCTTGAGCACATTTGCCAGTTGGAGTGATTCTTCAATCACGCGGCGCGAATAGAATGGCTGCCTGAGATTGATGTCGAGGATGCGCAGTGTGTTGGGTGGCGCCGCTGCGACTAGTTGTTGAATGGTGGTGCGCGAGGTGGCACAGCGTTGCGCCAGCGTGCCGAAGCAGATTGCGTCGGCGTGGCCGACGGCCGCTAGCCCCTCGCTGGTTGGAGCGAGGAAATCCCATGCGACGTTTTCCTCGACGGTGAAATCGGCGACGCCATTTTTCGAGAGTTTGACTTTCGCGGTGCCGGTTGAAGCGACTTTATCCACTTGCACGGTTGCAGTGCCGAGGCGCATTTCATGAAACCGGCGAAGGACTTCGCGGCCGTAGTCGTCGGATCCTATGCGCGTGATGACGTCGACTTTGGCGCCGACTAGCTCGCCGAGAGCGTGGACATGGTAGGCAAAGTTCGCCGGCGCTCCTCCCAACTGCGGGCCGGTCGGGAGCAAGTCCCATAGCACCTCACCCAAGCCGACAATATTGGCAGTCATAGCATTACTCAATGCGCTATTTGATGCGCAGCTTCTCGCAATCTGTTCGGGATCGGTGGCTCATTTTGTGTACGGTTCGGCACCTGACTTTCCAGAGGGCTGTTAATGGGCCACCGGCGAACTTGAACCGCCTCGTTTGACCGTGTATAAAGATTTAGGGCGCATGCGGGTGAAGTGTACCTCGCCGGAGCCGGCAGGCTTTTCCTGTTCCCTCGAACAGTCTGCAACTAATTGATTTTAAGCGGAAGTGGTGGAACTGGCAGACACACCATCTTGAGGGGGTGGCGCCGAAAGGCGTGGGGGTTCAAATCCCCCCTTCCGCACCATCGTTTTGATTCCTGCGAAATACTTGTACGTCGTTCAGGAAGGTTGGAATTTTGAATCGGGCGCTGCCCGGACGGAGTTTTGTGCAATGACTATTCTGATCATCGTTATCCACGTTATCGTTTGCTTTTTTCTGATTGCGGTCGTGTTGCTGCAGAGCGGCAAGAGCGGCGATCTGGCGGCGGCTTTTGGCGGCCAAGGCAGCCAGACGGCGTTCGGGCCGCGGGGCGCGGCTTCGGCTCTCTCTCGCGCGACGACCTGGTCGGCGATTATGTTCATGATCACGTCGATCCTGCTTTCGATTTCCGCGGCACGGCACGCTGGGCCTAAGTCCGTTTTTTCCGACGTGAAGCCTCCGCAGACAAAGTCGCAGCCAGCGACGCCGGCTCCGGTTGCTCCGCCGACAGTTCCGCAGAATCAGGCGCCCACGCAGAAGTAGGCTGGCCGCTGTTATCCCCGTGCTTTTAGTGGAGCTGCAGATCCCTCGCTCCGCTCGGGATGACAACTCTTTTATTTAAGCAAAATTTATCCAACCAGGAAGGGATTCTCTTCCCTTTCTTCTCCTATCGTGGTTCGCTGGCCGTGGCCGGGGATTACCACCGTCTCATCGGGGAGGGGTAGGACGCGGTCGCGCAGGGAACGCATAATTTTCTCGAACGATCCGCCGGGAAGATCGGTGCGACCTATGCTGCGCGCGAATAGAGTGTCGCCGGCGATCAGTAATTTCTCCGCGGGAAAATAGAGGCAGACGCTGCCCTCTGTGTGGCCGGGAGTATGCAGGACGTTCGCCGTCAAACTGCCGGTCTGTAACTTGTCACCATCCGTGATACTCGCCTCGATCGCAACTTCTCCGGGAGCAGCCATGCCCAGCCATGAGGCTTGCACGTCGAGCATCTTCAGCAGCATGTAATCATTCTGATTGAGGAGGATGGGCGCGCCGGTCGCCGCACGCAGTTTCATCGCTCCGCCAACGTGGTCGATGTGAGCGTGAGTGATGACGATTTGTTTTACTTGTAACTTTTGATCGCGGATGATGGCGAGAATGTCTTCGATGTCATCGCCGGGGTCGATGACCATGGCTTCGTGCGTGGTCTCATCGCCGATGATGGAGCAGTTGCAATGCAGCGGGCCGACGGGAAGGATCTTATGGATCATCGAATCATTTTCGCTCAGGGCGAGTGATTTCACCACTTCGGCAGTCTCCCCCAGCGGCTAAAGCCGGTAGCGGAAGCGAGTCTCTTATCGCAGCGGTAAACCGCTGCGCCACCCCAAAGCATGTGCAAGAGCGGAGAACCGCTGCGCCGCCCAAAAGCAAGCTCTACTCAAGACGCAGCTGCGACCTGTCCCGTACGGTTCTGGTCGGAGCGGAAGCGCAAAAGAGCGGCGATGTTGCCGGCGCGATCGAGATCGTCGTTGTCTTTCAGATAAACCAATTCGATGTCGCGGCGGATGGCGATAGGGATGATGGCATCGCAGATGTCGCCGAGTTCGTGGGTGCGGTGTCCGCAGGCAACGCACGACGAAATCAAGTGGGCGTCGAGATGGCCGCAGTGCGAGCACTCGACGGCTCGCGCAGAATAATTTTCTCCCAGAAAAAGGCTTTGGACTTCTCCGGCTTCGAGCGCCTGCAGCACGCGGCGGAGGCCGGTGACTCCGCGGCCGTGGGCCTTGGCGAAACTCACCGCTTCGCTGGCCTTGGTTGCGGCGCGTTCGATGCGCCATCGATTGAGGATATCCGCGGAGTGGTCGCGAATTTCTTCATCGGTAACACTGGCCACGTCGGCTGAGAATCGTCCGATAAGGCGCTGTTTGACATAAGGGTGAAGGTGGGGCTCGAACTCCGGCCAGTTGGAATCATGACAACCGATGATGAGCCGCTCCCAGATGCCTTTCTCGAGGTCAGTACGCAGTCGTTCTGAAACTGCCTTGAACTGTTGGAGCGCTTCCTCGGCGACTCGGCGCTCGGCATGACCGGCTTCGTAGCCGTTGTAGCCGTAGCTGGAGGCACTGCGCGACAGCATGTGGACGATAGCTCCGCGCTCGCGGAGGTCGTCGAGGCGAAGATCGAAGATGCGAGCGCGTTGGCGATCGACCACAGCAACGCACAGCGCGGGCTGGGCTCCGAGCAAAGCGGCGAGCGGTTTCAGCTGAAAGCGCGACTGAAGATAAATCTGCGTCGCGCCGACATGCGGAGGCAGTTCATATTCTTTCCAGAAATTTTGCGCGGAGCAGGCGAAGACCGCCTTGCCGCGAACATGGCCGCGAAGGTTGGTGGCAACGTCGAGAATGCGATCAAGGTCGGCGTGGAGTGATCCGTTCTTGCCCGGGGCGGCAGCACTTTTCAGCGCTTGTTTGATCACATCTTTGGCGACGATGGCCTCGCGGCGATGAGAGCGATCCTGTGGAGGATCGGGCTGAAAATAAAAGCTGAGGGCGCACGCGCCTTTTTTGTCGTCCACCTTAAAAGCCGCTAACTCACGGATTTCGTCCCGGGTCATCATCTCGACGCTCCTTGGTAAATATTGAGATGCTGCAACTGACTAGGATGTTTAGATTTTGCTTTTAGCTGCGATATTTAGCTTCGATGTTTGACCAGGAGTTCGTGCTGGAACTCGCTGGCAATCGAAGGCGCGCTGCGCACGCAGTCGCGCGCGCGTTGTACAGACTCGCGCACGGCCTCCAGATGCCGCCCGGTGATGGCGGCAATTTCGCCCAGAGAAAAACCTTCGATGCCGTAGAGGAGAAAAGCTTCGCGGTCGGTGCGTTCGGCGCCGCGGAGCGCGGCTTGCACCAGGGCAATCACTTCGTCGGAATACGCAGCCTGCTCGGGAGTAGAGACGCGGCGGTCGGGGATGGCGCTTTCGCGAGTCCAGCCTGCGTCGGGCTGATGGAATTGCAGGCTGGCCTCGTCGGAGGCCTCGACATTCTGTCGCCGGCTACTTTCCTCGATATGAACGGAAGAATCCAGTTCATGCAGACGTACAGTCATCTCGTACATGGCTTCGAGTGCGAGGCGGTATAGCCAGGGCTCGAGCGAAAGCTTTTCTGGCCGATCGTGATCGCTGAGAGCGCGAGCAATGACTTCGTCGACGACTTCGCAGGTGGAAAGGCCGTCCTCAGAAATTGGAAGCTCGTCGTCGGTGCGGCGGAAATAGAGTTCGCGGTCGACGAAGCGCTCGAGGCGGCCGAGATTGGCATTCACATAAGAGCCGATGTCGTCGGCGGAGATCATAGGCGGCATGACGGCGGCTAGCGTTTGTTCGAAAGGAACGCCAGACTCTGGAGATTCGTGCGAACCGCCGCGCCAGCGGCGCCATTTGTGGCTGGAGCGGAGCAGTTCCTTGTGGCGGCCGACCTGTTGGATGAGTTCGTCAAATGCGGCCTTGATGGCGGCCGTCGGACTGGTCGCTTTTTTCTGGGCGGCGAGTTGACCCGAGGGTAGGCGTAGATTCAAGGAGACGAGGGTCCCCTCGCGCGCTGAATTTTGGTCGATGACGGCTTTTAGATGGAGCAACTCAGGGCGGAAGACTTGCAGGCGCTTCTGTATTTTTTCGATCTGGTGGTTGACTTCTTTTTCGATGTCGGGAGTTTTGTGGACTTTGTAGCTGACGTGAACGTTCATTTTAAAGCCTCGAACGTAGGAAAGAACCGAGTGAAACGCGGTCCTAACAAAACAATTGTACACCCGGTTAGAAGGGGTGAAATAGCCATTAGGCCCGTTTGTCCTTCCTAATTTCGAACACTATTTCACGTAGACGGAATCCTTTTTCAATTCCTCGGGAACCGGTACCGGGAAGGGCGGAAATTCATGTGAAGGGCCTTTGAAAAGAAAGACAGTGGCCTCGGAACGCCGTGTGCCGTCGTGGACGGCGATCTTGTGCGGCTTTTCTGAATAGCCTTGCCATAGCGAAACGCCGGCGTAAGCGCCATCTTTGCGGAGGATGTAGTAGGTCATGTCGATAAATTGCAGCTTGCTCATGTCATTGTTGTAGTTGCGGACGATGCGATGGAGAGCGTCGATACCAGCCTCGAGCGGAGACATGCCGCGACGCATATTTTCGATGATCGTGTGCGCACCGGCGACTTTAATGTTTTCTTCTCCGCTGCCGGTTGCGCCCGCCGAGCCCACGTCTTGATCGGTGTAGCATCCGGCGCCGACGATCGGCGAGTCTCCGCAACGGCCGGGGAGTTTGAACGCGAGTCCGCTGGTGGTAGTGCAGCCGGAAATTTCTCCTTTGTCGTTGAGCGCGGAGCAGTGGATGGTGCCGCTGGGCGGCGAGAGTACGCGGCGGATGGCAGCCTCGCGGAATTCCGGTTCGATGCCGAGATCGGCGGCGCGGGCTTCAAGACTCTGGATGCGCTCGTTCCAAAGTTCGGCTTGCGGCGACCCTGGCAGTGCGGGCGGTTTCCATCGCGGATCGGAGATGCCTGGTCCCCACCAGTCGTCGGTGGAATTATTTTCTTTCCATAGCAGCCAGATTTTGCGGGAGCGTTCGGTGAGCAGATTTTCGCGCGGGAAACCCACGGCGACGGCGAAGCGTTCGGCGCCCTCGCCGACCAGCATAACGTGGCCGGTGTGCTCCATGACGGCTTTTGAGACGAGTGAAACATTCTTGATGTTGCGGACGCCGCCGACGGAGCCGGCGCGTCGCGTTGGGCCATGCATGCAGCAGGCGTCGAGTTCGACCACTCCCTCTTCGTTGGGCAGGCCACCGAGGCCAACGGAATCATCGTTGGGATCGTCTTCAGGACCCTTTACAACACGCAGGGCCGCGTCGAGCGTGTCGCCGCCGTTTTTCAGGAACGCGAAAGCGTCGTCGAGATAATTGACACCGTTGTTTGCGCTGATGATGATGGGGCGCTTGCCGGCGCCAAACGGATTGGCGGGATTCTCTTTCGCTTTGTCTTGCGCGGTGAGATCGGGAGAAGTGAGGCCTGTGGCGACGGATGCGGCAATTGCGGAACTTAAGAACCCACGACGACTGATGGACATGAAGTCTCCATGATCAGGAACGGGCAGAAGGATAGCACGAGTGTAGTGGTCGCTGGTCGTTCGTCGTCGTTCGTTCGGGATGTTCGTTCGAGCATGGTCGTTGGAAAGCAGTTCGACAACTGGTACCAGGGGCTTTACTCCACTATTTGCAGCAGACGCGCAATACCCTCCCTAAAATCGGCGGGCTCGGTGATCAGGCTGAGAACGAGATAGCCGTCATTGGGAAAATCGTAAAAGTGGCCGGGGTGTATGCTGACGCTTCCCTTCTTTAGTAAACGAATCGCGAGATCTTCGTCAGCCTCGAGAACGGGGACGCGCAGGATCGCGTACCATCCGCCGTCGACTTGCAGACGCGTGCATGACGGATGAGATGCGAGTTGGGTATCGAGTTCGGCGAGATTTCTGCGCAGGCGATCGAGAAGGATGGGCTGAATTTTCTTGCGCTGATCGAGCAGAACTGCCGCTGCTAGCTGGATGGGAGCATTCACAGAGAGATAGGTGTCGGCAATGATTTCGAGACGGGCGCCAGCGTCCTCGACTATTTCCGGAGGGCCACTGATGGCGATCCAGGCCAGCTTCATTTGCGGGAGCGCGGAAATCTTCGAAATCCCGCTGAGCGTAAACGTCAGCGTGTCTCGGTTGGTGATGAAACTGCGGCGCGGCGCGCGATCGTGAGCGTAGTCGAGAAAGACTTCATCGGCGATGAGTGCGAGAGTGTGTTCGCGGGAGAACACGTTGAGCGCCGCCATCTCAGTAGGCGAGACATAGGAGCCAGTCGGATTGTTGGGGTGAACTAGGGTGACTGCCCGGCTCTGCGTGGTCGCTGCTTTTTCAAGCGAAGCGAAGTCAATCTGCCAGCCGTGATCGTAGAGAAGCGGATACGGAACGAGTTTCACGTCGGCCAAATCGGCGAGAAATTCAAATAATGGGTAGCTCGGTTTAGGAACAAGAATCTCGTCGCCGGGGTTGCAGAGCAGGCGGAAGACATAGGAGTAAGCTTCGCTGGTGCTGGTGGTCAGAAGCAGGCGCTTGGGATCGATGTGGACCTGGTGCGACTCGCGATAGTAGCTGCACACAGCTTGGCGCGCCTCAAGCAGTCCGCGGGGCTGCGGGTCATAGCGCATCGCTTTCGGGCTGGCCAGCGCGGCGAGCACTGCTTCAGGGTCGGGACGGATGCCGGCCTCGGTAGGATTCGAGACCGTGAGATCGAGAATGTTCTGTCCCGAAGTGCGCGCTTCTTCGATTGCGCGAGTTAGGGCATTCGGAGTGAGCTGCCAGTTTGTGCGGTTAGAGAACATAGTCTCGGCGATTGCGGAATGAGCAGATTGATCGGCAAAAGCTTAAACGCTAAGGGCGCTAATTATCATTAGGAAGAATCTGCCGCTAGCTTTCATAAACTTCTTTTCGTGATCGTGATCACTCTCTTCGTTTCCCTGCCGCCTAACGTTACTTCAGGAAAAACCCTAACTGCTCGGGGGCGGGCAATGTCTTTGTGCTCTCAAACTGGCGCTCGGCGGCTTGCACAGCGACGATTTTTGCTTGCACCTCCGACGCCAGGTTATCGTAGCGAACCAAAACATTATCCAGCCAGTAAGGGTTGTTTTCGCGCCCCCAACCTCCTTTGTACGCCTTCCGCATCTCGGTGATTGCGTCGCGCAAGCTTTCTAAGCGTCCGTTAATATCGGCGATTTCGTCGAGATCGTTTTGCACGCGTACTGGGTCAGTCTGATTCTGATACGCGTCCCAATAATAGTGGCTGATCTCCGAGGTGAACTGGATCTTCATGCCCAGGGTGTCGAGATGCCAGGCTGCTAGCAGCATGTCGTCAAGGGTGTCAGCGTGGAGTTGCGCCTGAGTGCGATTGTGCTGGAGCGATTCGGCGGCACGCTCAGCGCCAAGGCGGAGATCATGTATGGCCGGCAGCGCCTGCATTGACATGTTGGCACCTGATTCGCTGAAAGGATCGGACCAAAAGAGTTCGTCGGTTGTCCCGTGGAGTTTCGTGGCGACCAGCAGGGCGTGAGAGCGATCTAGATTCTCGATTGCATCTACGAATGTGCGACCTTCACCTCCATCGTTCCGGTAGAACGCCCAGTCGTAGCTGTTTTTAAAATCGTCAATGCTGGACTCGCCGGGTTGCCAACCGGCGGCCGCTCCGAAGATCAAAGCTGGCCATGCCATGTCGATCAAAGATTCACCATCGTCGTTCCAGGTAGTGTTGAGGATACCCATCGCCTGATGCTTCTGGCCGTCGCGCGCAAAATTTCTTATGTTGGCGAAGGCGCTGTCGAGATCGGGCCAGATCACGCCCCAGTTGCCGGCTCCCGGCGAAACGATTACGCGCAGGCCGGCGTTAGTGTAGGGGGTAATGATGTTTTCATAGCTGGGCTGCGGATTGTATTCCCAGGGAACGGCGATCATATCTTTCGGAAGGATAGTGAGCAGTTCGGGATACTTGACGGCGATATCTCCCCAGAACATCAGCTGCTTATGAAACGGCTGCATAATTTCAAACATCTTTTGCAGGTGGTCGAGATAGACGCGGCCGAGGCCTTGCTGCGCGGCGAGAGCTTTCGTCTGTCCGAGGCCAAGTTCGAAAGTTTCGTCGGCGCCGATGTGAAAGAACGGACCGGGAAATAACGGAACAACTTCTCCGTAGACATCGCGAATGAAATCGTAGGTTTTAGGATTCGTGGGAGTGAGCACGTGGCCGTGCGGAGTTTCCGCGAGGTCAGAATAGATCTCATACTTTAGAAATTGGTGAAGATGGCCGAAGGCTTGCTGCTCGGGGAGGATGGTGACGTAATACCTGGCGGCGTAGGCGACCAGTTCTTTGATCTCGGCGGGAGTCAGCGCTGCCTCTTTCGGCGCAACCAATGATTGTGCCTGGAAGTCGAAAACGTTTTCCATGTTGAAGCCTAGGAGGTTGATCTTGTACTCGGCTAGAGTGCGTATCTGCGTCTTCAAATAATCGAGCGTAGGAATGGGGCCTCGGCTGATGTCATCGCTGACGCCGCGCCATTCCATGCTTGGCCAATCGCGGATGACGAGCGCTGGGATCGCGAGCGCTTTCTGTCCGCGGTTTTCTGGGCGCAGCAACTGGCGAAGTGTCTGCACGCCGTAGAAGAGTCCTTGCGCGGTGCTGCCGGCGACTAGAACGCCAGAGTCGGTTGCGCGGATAACATAGGCTTGGTCATTAACTTCACGATTTCCAAGTTCGTCGACTTTCACTCCCTGCGATTCGAGGTAGGAGCGCAAGCCGCGATCGGTCAGGCGGCCCAGGGAGATGTGGCCTGGCGTCTTCGGAGCGGCAGTCACGGATTCAATGGAGAGCCTTAACCCGGTGCGGTCGTGGATTTCTTTTTGCAAAGTTTCAGCAGCGAGGCGGTCTTCATTGTTGCTGATGAGGATGATCGTCGAGGGCTTGATCACTAGGCGGCCTTCGGCCATGCGAACTTCTTTCGGGGCGGGCAGAATCTTGAGCGCGCGGGCGGCGTCGGTAACTTGAGCGCTGCAAGCGAGCGACAGAAAGCCCAGGCTGCCGACGATCCATTTAATAATCTTCATGGCTGCGGTGAACGGCGAGAGTAGCAGGTGCGATTGGGCGGCGACAAGTGTTGAAGCGGCAACGGATGTGAAAGGCGGGCAATCTTCGCGCAATGTGGTTCGTATCTAAGCTTCGCGACAACGCAACGAGGGATCGTCTAATACTTTCTTCAGGTTCGGGCCCTGCAGCTCGCCGGAGTTTATATCGACGTGCCAGTCTTCGGTCAACAGAAGCGACTGATGCAAATCGTAATAGGCCACGTGGAGGGCAGGACCGTTGAAAGATAAGTTTGCGTGGCCGTTGTAACCAACGTCGACGTTCTCATCGTTTGGATATTGACGGTTGTCCCATGCGAGCCATCTGCATTCCTTGATGTCGGGCATCGCGCCTCTTTCGACGGGCATGCCTCCGTGACCTATGCAGCGGCCGTAGGCCTCGATGCCATCCGTGACGCTGAACTTGTCATAGATCGCGAGCCGATGTTCGTGACCCCAATACCAGAGAACGGGGCGGTGAATTAGGCTCGCGAGTTGGCGCGAGGGAATTTGATACCAATCCTCAAACGAGGAATGTGGGCCGTGATGAGAAAGGAGAATTAACCCGCGTTTGTCTTCCTCCGCCTTGATCGTAGACTCCAGCCACTTCAGAAGTGGCTCGGGAATCTCGCACGTTGGTTTGAACGACGTCGTTTTGCGCAGCCATTGGATGCGATTCAGGTACGGAAGCTTTCCCCAGTCAAAACGGGTAGAGTTGTAGCCGGTGTCTAGCCCAATGATGCGCCAGTGCTTATTCTCGAGACAGAAAAAGCTGGCCCACTGGCCATCTCCCCATTCGCTGTCTTTCTTTGTCAAACCCATTCTCGGCAGAATCATTCGCCAATAGCCGTTGCCCTCGGCATACATTTCGTGATTGCCATTGAGGGCGAAGCCGCCGTTTGCCCCCATGGGCCACTTCACGGGGACGTAGGGACTGGTTTTCTCGCCGAGGAAATTTTCACGGACCTCGTTGCTATCGCCTACGTAGTAGACGTCTCCCAGGTGGATGGTGAAGTCGGGCTCTGCCTTGTTGATGGCCGAGGCGACTAGTCTGGCTTCGTCGGTTCCCGTACCCCAGTCCCCCGCGATGCTAATCTTCACGCGGTCGGCGATGGCGTAGATGCCGTTGCCCTTTTCTTTGGTCGTGTAATCCCTGAACGGATGCCTCTTGTGAAACCAGTATTTCGCAACTTGCGGAATCCATTTCAAGAGACGGCCAGGAAGGAATGCTGAGATGGGGTCGTAGGTCGAGGTGGAATATCCGGTGCGCGCAGCTTGGAGGTGGGCGGTGAACTTGGAATGCGCGTAGCCTATAAAGTTTGACAGGTCTTTGCCAGAGTTGGAAGCCGGGTTCTCGGGCGCGGGGCGCTTTTTAGACCGCATTATGGTTAATCATAAGCGAACGTTGATAGCAGTGACCGAAGATTGTAGTAACCGAATTCGCCCCAGTGCTTAGTGTGACTGTCACACCGCTGGCTGGCTCTACTTCGCGAAGCCTTCTTTGTTCACCACGTTTGGCATCTTGGTAATGTCGCCGCCGTAGTTTCCTTCCAGCACGTCGACCAATCCCTGAACGCAGCGGCCGGCCATGCCTTGGTTGGGATCGGGGGATAGGCGGGTGATGCGGGCGGCGCTGGCGAAGTGGGGCAGCAGGCGGCAGCGGTCGGCGATGGCCGGATCGCGCAGTGGCGAGTCGGCGGGCAGAGGTTCGGTCGCATAGACATCGAGGGCGGCGCCGGCGATCCAGTTCTCGCGCAGCGCGCGCGCCAGGGCCACTTCATCCACTACGGGGCCGCGGGATGTGTTAATGAGCATCGCCGTCGGTTTCATCATGCGCAATGTGGTTTCGTTGATGAGGTGATAGGTTGGCGTGGGGCTCTCGCCTTGACGCAGTAGCGGAGCGTGCAGGCTGATGAAATCGGTATTACTCAAGGCTTCGTGCAACGGCGTGTAGCGAATCGTGACTCGCTCGCGGCTGATGCCGCGCTGGAAGCGGAAATCCAACACCTCTTGTATCGCTTTAATGTAGTCGTGATTTTCGTAGGCCGGATCGAAACACAGGATGTTCATGTCGAATCCGGCGCACTTTTTGATGAAGGCTTGGCCGATGCGTCCAGTGCCGATGACGGCTACGGTTTTGCCGGTGACTTCGTCGCCTAAAAAAGGGAGATAGGGATGCCAGTAGCCCCAACGATTTTCGCGAGTGAGATGTTCGGCGGGCCACAGTTTGCGAGCTAACGCGCCCATGAGGAAGAAGGCGAATTCCGCGGTCGCTTCCGTCAGGACGTCGGCAGTATTAGTGAACGGAATATTGTATTTGTTGGCATCGGCGCGGTTGATGTTGTCAAATCCGACGGCGTATTGTGCGACTACTTTGAGCGTGCCTTTTCCGGCGGCGAAAATCTCGGCGTCGATCGGATCGCGCAGGGTCGTGATCAGCCCGTCGATGCCGGACTTCACCTTTTCGATGACCAGGCTTTTCGGCGGAGCTTCGGGAGCGGGATAGACTTCGAGATCGTATCCCTTTTGGCGAAGAATGTTGAGGGCGTCCCCGATGTCGCAGGTGGCAAAAACTCGGATTCTCTGAGTCATGGGCTCGAACAGTTTAACGCAGTAAGCGGCGGTGGGCCATCTTTCGGATTCTCGCGTCCCACCTTCGCACAGGACGCGAAGGATGGGCCACCCTCAGTTTTCCGGAAACCCTTGATTCGGCGATCTCCGATTCTACTGCTCGCGTCTCTCCGGGCGAGGGGCTACAGAGGCGGCTTGTGCGTGATGCCGGACGTCGGCGCCTAGGACCCAGAAAATAACGTCTTCTGAAATGTTCGTGGCGTGGTCGGCAACGCGCTCGAGATTGCGGGCGACCAGGAGTGCATCCAGCGCCTGCTGAGTAACTTGCGGCTCTTCGTTCATCTTTCGCACGAGGACGATGAAAGCTTCGTCGCGCATGCGATCGACGACGTGATCCATTTCAAGTACCGCCTGGGCAAGTTCGGCTTTGCCCTCGACAAAGGATTCGAGGGCGCGGCGCACCATGGCGCTGACGGCGGTCGCCATGCGGGCGATGTCGACGGGCAATTCGACGGCGGGCAATTCGATCATGTCCATGACGCGCTCAGCGATGTTGACGGCTTGGTCGCCTACGCGTTCGAGGTCAGCGTTAATTTTGGTGACCGCAAGGATGAAGCGCAGGTCGACGGCGGCGGGTTGTTGCGTAGCCAGAATGTCGAAGGCTAGTTCGTCGATCTCGCGCTCGGCGGCGTTGATCAGACTCTCGTTTTCGAGGACCAGTTGACAACGGGTAAGATCGCGCTGAGTGTACGCCTGGGTAGCGCGATCAACTGCCAGTTCCGCGAGACCGCCCATGCGGAGCAGTTTCTCGCGAAGGTCCTCCATTTGTTGCTGAAAGCGCGTGCGCATTATGCGAAGCCTTTCTTTTACAATCTGGCGATCAAAATCTCACTGTCGGGAAGGTCGCTATCCGAATCTGCCGGTGACGTAATCTTCCGTCCGTTTATCGGACGGATTGGTGAAAATCTTTTCTGTCTTATCGAATTCGATCATCTTGCCCAGCAGGAAAAAGCCCGTGAATTCGGCCACACGGGCTGCCTGCTGCATATTATGCGTCACAATCACGATGGTGTATTGCTCTTTTAATTGAAAAATGAGTTCTTCGATCTTGCCGGTGGAGATGGGATCAAGCGCCGAGCAGGGTTCATCCATGAGAAGAACCTCCGGCTGGACGGCGAGAGCGCGGGCAATGCACAACCGCTGCTGCTGGCCTCCGGAGAGACTGGCGCCGGATTTCTTGTGCAGGTGATCTTTTACTTCGTCCCACAGCGCGGACGCGTTCAAAGATTTGTGCACAATCTCATCGAGTTGCTTGCGCTTGCGAAACCCGTTCAGCTTGAGGCCAGCGGCCACGTTGTCGTAGATCGACATGGTCGGGAACGGATTGGGCTTCTGAAACACCATGCCTACGCGGCGCCGCAGTTGAGTGGCTGAGGTTCCGTTATAGACGCTGAGGTCGCCGATACGGACCGCACCATCGACGCGGGCTTCGGGGATAGTTTCGTGCATGCGATTGAGACAGCGAATAAACGTCGATTTCCCGCAGCCCGACGGACCGATCAACGCGGTCGCGTGATTGGCGAGCACGGCGATGTTGATGTCGAACAAGGCCTGCGTCTTGCCGTAGAAGGCATTCAGGTGCTCGACAGTAATTCCTACACCCATAAGCGCTATGCTCCTGCTAACGTTCCGTGGCGCACTGCGATGCGCACGGCGGCGACTGCACCGACGATCAGAATAATCAACACTAGCGCGCCCGCCCATGCCTGTCGATGCCATTCGTCGAACGGCGAGATCGCATAGGTGAAAATTTGCAGCGACAAGGCGGCTGTCGGCTGATCCGTCTTCCAATTCCAGAATTGATTGCCGAAAGCCGTAAAGAGCAGCGGGGCGGTTTCTCCCGCAACCCGGGCAAAGGCCAGCATGACTCCGGTGATCACGCCGGAGGTGGCAGTTCGCAGCGTAATCGAGAGCGTGGTGCGCCAGCGCGAAACACCCAGCCCGTAGGCGGCTTCGCGGATGGCTTGCGGCACGAGAAGCAGCATCTGCTCGGTGGTGCGGGCGATGGTTGGAACCATCATGATGGCGAGCGCTACGCCGCCGGCGAGGGCGGAGAAATGCTTCTGGCGCATCACTACGAGGCCGTAGGCTACGATGCCAATCACAATCGAGGGCACGCCGTTAAGCACGTCGGAGACAAAACGGACGATGTCGCCATAGCGATTGCGGCCGTATTCAGAGAGAAAGATGCCGGCGCCGATTCCGAAGGGAACACCGAGCACGCTGGCAATCGCGAGAATGACCATGGAACCGACAATGGCATTCGCCATGCCGCCGCCGGGTTCGCCAACGGGCTTCGGAGTCTGGGTGAGGAAGGCAAGATTAATGGAGCCGATCCCTTTGTAAACCAGATAAGCAAAGATAGCGAACAGCGGCAACAGCACGAGCACGACGGTGACTATGGCGACGCTGGTCATGGCGTGATCGGTTACGCGACGCCGCCAACTGATGGGCGGAATGCTCACCTGCGGTATTGGGAGAGCTGGCGGATTGGAGTTGGTATCGGGCATCGCAGCTTAGGCAAGGCTTCTCGCTGGTTGGCCTCGCGTCACGCTCCATACCAGGAGGCGCGCCAGGGCGTTGACCACAATCGTGACGAAGAACAGCGCCAGACCGATCTCGATCAACGCTGAAAGATAGAGATCTCCGGTCGCTTCGGTGAATTCGTTGGCGAGAACGCTGGCCATGGTGTATCCGGGAGCGAAGAGCGACTTCGCAATCTCGGGCCGGTTGCCGATGACCATGGTGACGGCCATGGTTTCGCCGAGGGCGCGGCCGAGGCCCAGGATGATGGCGCCCATGATTCCAGCGCGCGCATTGCGGAGGACGCCCATGCGAATCATCTCCCAACGCGTCGCGCCCAGCGCCAGCACCGCTTCGCGCTGATGTTGCGGGACTACGGTGAGCACTTCGCGCGTGATCGACGAGATGATGGGAATTACCATGATGGCCAGGATCACGCCCGCCGCCAGCATGCCGATGCCGTAGGGCGGTCCGCTGAAAAGGCCTGTCCAGCCAAGCGTTTTGGCGAGAAACGGTTGAATATATTCACGCAACAGCGGAACGAGAACGAAGATTGCCCAGAGTCCGTAGACTACGCTGGGGATGGCGGCCAAGAGTTCGGTGGTAAAGGAGAGAATTCCGCGCAACTTGATCGGGCACATCTCAGTCGTGAAGACGGCAACGCCAACGGATAAGGGTATGGCGATCACTAGCGCCAGGAGCGAGGAGACGATCGTCCCAAACATAAAGGGCAGCGCGCCGTACTGATCCTCGACCGGGTTCCAGTCGGAATGCCAAAAGAACTTCCAGCCAAAGGCTTGCCACGAGAGCTCGGAGCCCACGATAAGTTGGTAGACGATCAAGCCGAGGAGAGCGACTACCGCCAGGCCGCAGAGGCGCATCACCCAACCAAAAAAAGCATCGGGAATTTCGCTGACCTTCCCGTGCAACAGCGGCGTCGTGCTGGCTTCGATTTTCAGGGCAACCTTGGGATCCCGCTCCGGGGGAGGAGCGTTAAAACGCGGCCGGGGCAGGGCTTGATTGGACATTCTGTTTGAGGCTAACAGAGGCGTGTTACAAATCGGTTAAAAAGCTGGGTGGGTGGTGTCTGAATTTGAACAAAGGAGATGAACATAATGTCCGAGGAGCAAGGATTATCAAACTTTCTAAAGGTTTTAAATAGCTGGAAGAATTCAGAAGGGGTGATGGTGTTTGTGCGTTGGTCGTCCGGTACAGGGGATGTGACCTTCAGTTGCCGCGCATCTGTGTTTGATGTCGGCAAAGAGGAGGTACATTTTATGACAACTGAGGATAAAGGCAACGTGAGCGTGACTGTATCGCTGGCAAATTGCACAGTAGAGCGCATGGATAAAAAGTCCGTGGATTTAGGATGGAAATCGGGGGCCAAACTGTCGATGACCGCACGATTACAGTGAGTCTGTTCTCGTTCAGAATGATTAGTGACATTCGAATAGAGTGTCGGAATGCAAATACGCGGAGGGAAACCACCTGGGTCTGGGCGCCTGGCTCGGACCGGAGTGGAGTTAAGTCGAGAGGCT
>Ga0182024_10000344_pt1 | contig 118684 bp, 109 predicted proteins | sample P32metaG_FD_120480 | JGI IMG/M metagenome (GOLD analysis project Ga0182024, IMG submission 120480) | Permafrost microbial communities from Stordalen Mire, Sweden - P3-2 metaG (Illumina Assembly) | ecosystem: Environmental > Terrestrial > Soil > Wetlands > Permafrost | place: Sweden: Stordalen... | reverse complement strand
TGGCCTACGTGGATTCGCCGACCCTCATCGCCGTTTCCGGGACGCTGAGCGAACCGCCGGATGCGGACCCGCATGTCCGGTGGTGTGGGAGGGGCCGGGGTGAGCCCGGCCCCTACCCGATTCCCGAGGCGTTCCCGTGCCCGGTCAGGGCCCGAGCACGAGCGCCAGCGGAGCCGTTGCAGGGCCGTTCGAGCTCGGGGCTCGTGGAACAGCGGTCGGCGAGGATGCGCGCAGGTGGATCAAACGGAAGCCGCGGTAGTCGATCTCGGCGACCGGCTTGAATTGCGCGCCCCACAGCTCGGTGAGCGGCGGGTTGGCGACCGGGTTCAGAGCGCGCTGCCCGGACCCTCGCACGGGTTCCACCATCACCCATAGGTCCTCCGTGCGCAGGGGCGCGGACAGCGGCGCGCGGTGCAGGTACAGCGCCGCCACACCCGACTGAAGTGCGGGCATCACCGCCACCGGGTCTCCGCTCGCGCGTGCCCTCACGCGCGCGCTCGCTCCGCGCCAGTCGCTCGCGGCCTGATAGCGCCAGTTGCTCTGGACGGCGAGCACCGTGACGATGCAGATGGCGCTGTAGGCCAGCAGGGGAATGCTGCGCAGGCGCGTCAGGCCGTAGGCGGCAAACGGGGCCAGGCAGATCCATATTCCGAGGATGTTGCGGGGCAGCAGGTGGTCGTCGAGGCCGGTGAGGGCCGAGCAGACCGGCAGGCCGGCGCCGATCAGCGCCACGGCTCCGAGAATCTGAGCGGCTTCACGGCGATATGTGCGCGCCGCCGCGAACAGCGTGGCAGCCGCGACGAGCAGGATGCCCGCGCCCTCCAGCCACGCCGTTGGCACGTTCGTACCCATCGCGAACTGTCGCACCGTGTCCGCGAGCCGCCCGTCGAGCGGGCGTGCGGCGATGAACCCCGTGCGCGCGGATTCCCCGCTCTGCGACAGAAACAGCGACCACAGTGGCGCGGTTGCGAGGGCGATGGCGATCAGGCAGAGCAACAGGCCGCGCCGCTCGCCCCTCAGCTTGACCAGCAGCACGGCGGCCTCGCCGATCACGAGGAAGACGGCGAAGTAGTGTGTCCACAGGCAGGCCGCGGCCGCGGCCGCCCAGAGGCTGAAGCGAAGCGGCGACGGTCGCTCAAGCAGCGCCCGGAGCGCCCACACCGAGAGCGTGGCCAGAAGCACAACCAGCGCGTAGGAGCGCGCGTAGATGGAGTAGCCGACCAGCACGGGGCTTATCGCGCACAGCCACGCCACCACGAGCGCGAGGCGGCGCCCGACGAACGACCGCACCGCGAGAAAGGCGATCGGCACGGTGAGCGACCCGGCCACCAGCGACGTGGTTCGCAGCGCGACCGTCGTGTGACTCGCGGCGAGCTTGACCCACAGCCACGTGAGCAGGTAGTACAGCGGCGGCGTGGACTCCGTCTCGGAGACCGCGTGCCAGACGCCGGAGACGGTGTGGTGGCCCACGACCGATGCCGTGAACACCTCCTCATATCCCAGGCTCTGATCGCCCACGAACACCGCCCGCAGCACGACGCCGATCGCGGTCGCGCCGGCCACCCCCGCCCAGATCAGCGAAGAGGGACTCGGCCGGACCAACTCCCTCCCGAGCGAGGCGCCCGTCGCGGAGCGCCCGTCGCCCGAAGCCAGTGCCGTCTGATGGGGCACGGCGACACCGTATCAGGAGCAATTCGAGCTCTGAGCGGGGTCATCGAGGCCCCTTAAGCGGGTCCGGCCCGCGGGGGAAGCGGGCCGGACGGGCGCACAGGAGGGGGACGATGTGCGTGGCGACTTCTTAGGTCGCGCTACCCAGTATCGCCATCGCGATGAATGCCGCCTAAGAGTCCGCCTCAGTCGAGATAAATCCGCTCAAGAGATTGCGACGAGAGCTCGTGTGCCTTGCCGGCCGTGGAGGGGCGCCGGGTCCGGTCCTCGCATCCGCCGCGGCGGGGTGTATCTGTGTGCTCGATGACAGAACATCCTCCTGACACCGAGATCGCCGCCCACATCGAGTCGATCTCGAGCCGATCGCAGTCGGATACCGACCTGCTCATCTCGGCGATGCTCCGCCACTGCTGGCCCGGTGAGTCGGGCGACCGCATCGAGCCCGGAGCGCTTGAGTGGGTCCGCCGATGGGGCCCGCGCCGCGTCGGCTTGATCGCACCCGCCTGCTCCTGCGCCGAGGGGCGCTGCCGCGTCTGTAACTGAGCTGCCGCCAAGCCGGTGCGGTGAGGTGGAAGGATTGACCGCGTGCTGTTCGAGAACCGGTCCCGGGCGGAGTCCTTCGGCGCGCTCGCCGCGCAGTACGATCGCGCAAGGCCCTCGTATCCTTCCGCGCTCCTCGACGCGCTGCTCGCCGATGGCGCGAGGAGTGTGCTGGACGTGGGCTGCGGAACGGGTATCGCGGCCCGCCTGTTCGCGGCGCGGGGGTGCGCGGTGCTCGGTGTTGAGGTCGATCCGCGCATGGCCGAACTGGCGCGCGCCAAGGGCTTGGAGGTGGAGGTGGCGGCGTTCGAGCGATGGCACTCGCGCGGGCGTCGCTTTGATCTGCTGACCTCGGCCCAGGCATGGCACTGGATCGAACCCGAGGCGGGAGCTGCCCTGGCGGCCGAAGTGCTTGCGCCAGGCGGGCGGATCGGCGTGTTCTGGAACTTCGGCGAGCCGACCGCCGCGGTGCGCGAGCTGCTGGGAGGGGTCTACAGCCGCCTTGAGCCCGACATCGAGCGCTACTCGGTGTTGCTCGGCAACCATGATGCGCGGGCGCAGGCGGCGATCACGGGCATCACGGACTCCACCGCGTTCGAGTCCGTTGAAACCTCGAGTTTCGCCTGGAGCGCGACATACGACACCGCCGCCTGGCTTGAACATCTGGGAACCCACAGCGACCATCGGGCGCTTGAGCCGGCGAGGCGCGCGCGCCTCTTCGACGCGGTGGGTGCGGCGATCGACTCCATCGGGGGATCGTTCGAGATGCCCTACAGGACCGTTCTGGTCAGCGCGTACCGCGCCTGAGCGGGAAATGCCCTAAAGCTGATATATAAAAGCCAGAATAGACCCGGGCTCTAGAAAGGACCAAGCCACATGGCGCTTCAGATTGGCGACACCGCACCTGATTTCGAGGCCGATAGCACGGAGGGCCGCATCCACTTCTACGACTGGATCGGCGATTCCTGGGCGGTCCTGTTCTCGCACCCGAAGGACTTCACGCCGGTCTGCACAACCGAGCTTGGCTACATGGCCAACGCAAAGCCCGAGTTCGATCGCCGCAACGTCAAGATCATCGGCCTGTCGGTTGACGGAGCCTCCGACCACGAGCGGTGGGCGCTCGACATCGCCGAGACGCAGGGCGCGGCGCCCAACTACCCGATCATCGCCGACGCCGACTTCAACGTGTCAAAGCTCTACGGCATGCTGCCCGCGAGCGTCTCGGGCGATCCCGCTGATCGAAAGCCCGCAGACAACCAGACGGTGCGCAACGTGTTCGTGATCGGTCCCGACAAGAAGATCAAGCTGATCCTCATCTACCCGATGACGACCGGGCGCAACTTCGACGAGGTGCTGCGGGTGATCGACTCGCTGCAGCTCACCGCCAAGAACAAGGTCGCGACGCCGGTGAACTGGAAACCCGGCGAGGACGTGATCATCGCGGGCTCGGTCTCCGACGAGGAGGCCAAGCAGACCTACCCGGATGGCTGGAAGTCGCCCCGGCCCTACATCCGGATCGTGCCGCAGCCGAAGTAGGCGAACACCCGATATAGGCTCCCCGGCGCATGAGCCCGGGCCGGCCACAGGATCCAACAGTCGGGCGCCACTATGCCGGCGATGCGGGTGCGGCCTACTTCTCCTGGCAGAACTCGATCAGCGGAGAGATGGGAGGCCGGCTCAACGCCCGCAAGTTCAACGCCCACCTGCTGCCGCAGTCGACGGTGGTCGACTTCGGCTGCGGGGCCGGCTACATGCTCGAGAAGCTCGAGGTGAGTGAGCGCATCGGCATCGAGCCGGCCCAGGCCGCGCGCGAGGCGGCGAGGAGCCGCGGGCTCAATGTCGTGGCCTCGGCGGGCGAACTGGCGGGGGAATCCGTCGACGCCGTCGTCTCGAACCATGCGCTCGAGCACACCCTGCAGCCGTTGGCAGAGCTTCGGGACCTGTTCGGGCTGCTCAAGCCGGAAGGTCAGCTGCGGCTGTGGGTGCCGGTCGACGACTGGCGTGCGCAGACCGACGCCATGGCCGGCGACGAGAACCACCACCTCTACACGTGGACGCCGCTGTTGATGCGCAATCTGCTCGAGGAGGCGGGGTTCGCCGTGAGCTCTGTGCGCGTGATCACCCACGCCTGGCCACCGCAGACGGCGCGTCTCGCCTCGCTACCGCCGCCGGCCTTCGACGCGCTCTGCCGCCTGTGGTCGCGCATCAGGCGCCGTCGCCAGCTCGAGGCGGTCGCGCGTCGCCCTGGCGGGCCTCAGCCGGGAGCGCCCTCGGGGCCGGCGGCCGCGACCGCCATCTCGCCCTGAGCGCCGTATTGGCCCACCGGCGTCCTGGCCGTCTTGGGCACGAGCAGCCCCGCGAACAGGCATACGAGCAGGAAGCCGCTCGCCATCAGGTAGGTGTCGGTGAAACCGGTGACGGTCGGCTCTCCGTGGACGGTGTTCGAGGCGATGAAGGTCGCCGAGAGCTGTCCGCCGAGCGCACCGCCGAGCGTTCGCATGACGGTGTTCATGCCGCTGGCGACGCCCGTCTGGTGATTTGAGACCGCCTGCACGATGAGGTTGCCGAGCGCCGCGAAGGCGAGCCCGATCCCGATGCCGAGCAGCGAGGCGGCGATCAGCAGGTCGTAGGGATGGCTATGAGCGAACGTGAGCATCGTGAACGACGCCAGTGTGAACGCGGTCCCCGCGAGCAGCGCGTTGCGCGAGCCGAAACGCGCCGAGATCCGCCCGGCGCTCAACCCGAGGATGGTCATGCCGATCGTCGAGGGCAGCAGGTACAGGCCCGAGACCACCACCGATGCGCCGAAGCCGAAGCCTGTGCTCGTCGGCAGCTGGGCGAACTGCGGAAACACGATGAACGACGCATACATGCCCGCCCCGAGCAGGAACGCGGCCAGGTTGGTCGTCCACACGCCGCGAATTCGCATCATCGTCATGTCGATCAGCGGATTGCGGCTGCGCACCTCCACGGCGATCCACGCGGCCGAGACGGCGAGTCCCACGAGGATCACCGCGATGGTCTTGGGCGAGCCCCAGCCCCAGGTGGTCGTCTCGCTGACCGCGATCAGCACGATGGAGATGCCGCTGGTCATCAGGCCCGCCGCCAGCCAGTTGATGCGGCCCGGGACGCGAATCGGCGATTCGGGGATGAATCTCCACGTCGCGATCGCGGCGACGATGGTTGCCAGGAGAGGGATCCAGAACAGCCAGTGGTAGTTGAGGTGCTCGACTATCACGCCCGAGAGCACGATCCCCACGCCCGCGCCCACGCCCAGGATCGCCGACAGCAGGCCGATGCTGCCCGCGACCTTCTCCTGCGGGAACTCGTCGCGGACGATTCCGAACGCGAGCGGGAAGATGCCGCCGCTCGCGCCCTGGATGAACCGGGCCACGATCAACACGGCCAGGGAGCTCGATACGGCGGCGAGCAGCGTGCCGGCCGCGAGGACCACCAGCGTCCACAGGAGCAGGCGCTCCTTGCCGTACATGTCGCCGAGGCGGCCGATGATCGCGGTGCCGACCGAGGCCGAGAGAAGATAGGCGGTGAGCAGCCAGGTGATGTCCGTCTCGGTGGTGTGCAGTGCCCGCTGCATGGTCGGCAGAGCAGGCACGACCGAGGAGCTCAGCATCGCGTAGGCGATGCCCCCGAGTGACAGCACGGCGAGGATCAGAGTGGGGTGTGTGCGGTCTTTGTTCGTAGACGTCATGCTTGCTGGGCGTCCGGTCCAACGCGCGGAACGGCGATTCCGCGGCGGCAGCCCACTACAGTAGCGGAATGACGATTCCGCTCCAGACGCCGGCCTCGTGCTGGGCTGAGCTGAGCGCCGTGGACAAGCGGGCGAGGCTGCTGCGTGTCGCCGGAGAGGTGTTTGCGCGTGACGGGCTCGATGCGCCGATGCCCGTCATCGCCGCGGCCGCAGGCGCCGGCGTGGGCAGCGTTTATCGCCAGTTTCCCTCCAAGCGCGACCTGCTCGCGGCGCTTGTGGTCGAGCGCCTGAACGAGGCCGAGGAGGGCGCCGACGCCGCTCGCCGGAGCGCGGCCGGTCCGTGGTCGGCGCTCACGGGGCTTTTGTGGGCGCTGGCCGAGCGCCAGGCCACCGACGACGTGCTCGGCGAGGCGATGGCAACGGTCTCCGAGCATCCGCAGGTGCAGGCTGCGCTCGAGAGAACCACGCAGGCGTTGGAGCAGCTGCTGGCTGCCGCAAGAGCCGAGGGCCGATTGCGCCAGGACGCCACCACGCTTGACCTGCGGCTGCTGTTCGCGGCAACCCGCGCGGCGACGAAGCTTCAAGAAGGAGCGTGGCGACGGATGCTCGAGCTGGGAATCGATGCCCTGCAGGCCGGTCAGCCCAGGGACCGCGTCTGAGCAGGGGGAGGACCGCGGACGGATGTTTGAGCGTCGATTTCGGCGTTCCCGGTTCCAGCGCGGAAAACCGAGCCAGGAGGGCGTTTACGCCTCTCGTTTGGGCGTCCGGGTGACGATAGACAGTCAGATTCATGTCCGCTCACGCCCTGATCGAATCCGAACGCGTGCGCGCGTCACTTGCCAACGGCCGCCAGCGCATGCTGGCCGGCGAGCGCCGGGGCGAGCTGATCGTGGGTACCGGCTTCGTCGTGGCGGCAGTCTCGCTCGCGCTGCTCGGTGGTGGGGGACAGAGCATCTCGTTGCCCGTTGCGGCGCTGTACGTGGTGAGCATCGCCGCCGTGGGCCACGTGCGCTTCGACATCGGAGCCGGCTTCACCGTGCCCACGCAGGCGGTATTCGTGCCGATGCTATTCGTGCTGCCGGTCGCATGGGTGCCGCTGCTCGTGGCGCTGGGACTCGCCCTGGGGAGGGTGCCGGCGCTGCTGCGCCGCGATATGCCCGTCAGCCGCATTCTGACCGTGCCGGGCAACAGCTGGTTCGCCTGGGGACCCGCGCTGGTGCTGCTGCTGGCCCACGACAGCAGCCCGGAAGGCCGCTGGGGCATCCTGTTGCTCGCGCTCGCCGCGCAGCTGGCCTGCGATTTCGCCGCCAACGCCGTGCGCGAGCACCTGTTCGGCGGCCTCGCGCTGCGCGAGCTCGCCGAGGAGTTCGCGCAGATCTACCTGCTCGACCTGGCGCTCGCGCCGCTCGGGCTGGTCGTCGCCTTTGCCGCCGTGGATCAGCCCTGGGCGGTGCTTCTGATCGCGCCCCTGTTCGGTGTGCTCATGCGGTTCTCCCAGGAGCGCCACGTCCGCCTCGAGCAGCTGATCGAGCTGAACGACGCCTATCGCGGCACGGCCCTCGTGCTGGGCGATGTGGTGGAGGCCGACGACACCTACACCGGCGAGCATTGCAAGGGGGTTGTGCTGCTTGCGCTCGACGTCGCGCGGGAGCTCGGGCTCGATGCCGATGAGCGGCGCAAGGTCGAGTTTGCCGCACTGCTGCACGACATCGGCAAGATCGCGGTGCCCAAGGAGATAGTGAACAAGCCCGGCAAGCTCGACGACGGGGAGTGGGCGATCATCAGAACCCACACGCTGGAGGGCCAGAGGATGCTCGAGCGAGTGGGCGGGTTCATGAGCGAAGTCGGCGAGATCGTTCGCGCCTCGCACGAGAGCTGGGACGGCCGCGGCTATCCGGACGGCCTGCGCGGCGAGGACATCCCGCTCGAAGCGCGCATCGTGGCGTGCTGCGACGCCTTCAACGCGATGACCACGACTCGCCCCTATCGCAAGGCGATGCCGGTCTCAGCCGCCCTCACAGAGCTCATCGACAGTGCCGGGACGCAGTTCGACCCGATGGTGGTCGAGACCCTTCTGCGCGTGATCGGCGAGCCCGGAAGCGCCGGCGCCGAGGGCGATCGCAAGCTGCAGGCCGCCGAACCGGCGCTGCCCGCCGAACCGGCGCTGCCCGCCGAACCGGCGCTGCCCGCGCAGCCCGCTCCCCCGATGGCGCCGGCCCCGCTCAGCCAGATGGCGCAGCACGGTGCGGGCGAGCGAACGAGCGCCCGGCCCAGCGAGAGCGCGCGGGCCACCTCGGCGCGGGTGCCGTCGAGCCGCCCCTAGCCGAGCCCGGACCCCGCGTCGCCGCGATCAGCCTGCGGGCAGGAACCGCTCGAGCCCCGCGAGCAGCGCGCGGGCGAGGAGCTCGCGGAAGGCGGGACGCTCCATCGGCTCCTCGTCGGGGGCATTCTGCATGTTGGCGACCTCGACGAAGACCTTTGGCACGCGTGACAGGTTGAGCCCGCCGAGATCGGTCCGTGGCGCGATCCCGTCGACCCCGTCGTAGGTCGAAGGGTGCAGGCCCATCCGCTCGAGCGATGTGCGCAGCGCGACCGCGAGCCGCCGCGAGGGGGCGATGATCGCCTGGTTGGCGCGGCTGGGGATCGGCGCCGGGGTGAGGACGGCGAAGCCCGACCCCCCCGGCGGGCCGCCGTCGGCGTGAATGGAGATCGCCGCGTCGCTGTGGGCCCGGTTGCCGATCGCGGCGCGCTGGGTGATGCACGGCCCCACGCCCGTGTTGCTCTGACGGGTCATCACCACACGCGCGCCGGCCCCGAGCAGCAGCGCGCGCAGCCGGGTCGCGACGTTCCAGTTGAAGTCGGCCTCGCGGTATCCGTCCGGCGCTGCGGTGCCGGTGGTGTCGCATTCCTTCTCGCCGTTTCCGTCGTCGACGAGCCGGCCGATCTGGAGGGGATGGGTGAAGTTGCCGCCATTGTGGCCGGGGTCGACGGTGATCACCCGGCCGCTGAGGGGCAATTCCTGAATGGCGGCGCCTGCCGGCGCCGGGGTTGCGGGGCTCGCCACGTCAACGGCGGCTCCGATCGGCGCGAGCTGCGCGGTGTGGCCGGCGGTCGCCGTGCTCGTGCGCTCGGCGGCGCCGCAGCCGGTGAACGCGACCGATGCGCACGCCAGCACGCCGATCACGAACCGCGAGCGGAGCCGTGAACACGAGCCCAGGCAGGGTGTTCCGGGCACTTCGCGCCAGCCTATAACATCGATTGACACCGACTGATCCGACCGAGGAGGCGCCATGCCCGAGCTCAGCGAGAACGCCACGATGCTGCCGCTTCGCGCCGGGGTTGAAGCGCGGGACCTCGCCGCTGTGGTGAACGCCTTCGCGAGCGACGCCGTCGTCCATTCCCCCATCACAGGCATCCTGACGTTCACAGGGCATGAGCAGATCGGCGCGGTGTTCGGAGTGATCCTGGACGTGTTCAAGGACATCCGCTACACCGACGAGCTGCGCGGCGCCGGCAGCGCCGTGCTCGTTGCCTCCGCGCAGGTGGACGGGACGGACATACAGCTCGTCGATCACATGCGACTCGACGAGAGCGGCAAGATCTCAGAGCTCACGGTCTTCTTCAGGCCGATGCCCGCGATCGCCGTCTCGGCCCGCGCCATCGGCGAGGGGCTGGGGGTGCGCAGAAGCCGCTCGAGGGCGCGGGTCATCTCGGCGCTCGTGCGCCCGCTGATACCCCTGACCCGGGTGGGCGATCGCATCGGTGCAAGGCTGATCGGCCCAACCCTGTAGCCGATCGCCGCGCCGCGGGCGACTATGCTCTCCCCCCTATGGGGACGGAAGCTACCGCGAGCTCCACCGAGCAGGATTGGCGGCTCAGGGCTGAACTCGATGCTGCTGACACGCGCGGCGCGCTGGATCGCGCGCTCGGACGCCTGCGCGGCCCGGATGTGGTGAAGGAAGTCGGAGCAGCGGTCGGGCACGATGTGGTGATCACGCACGACGGCAAGCTGCTGTTCGCCTACGCGGCCAGCGAAGCGGCCCTCAAGGCGGCGCGTGGTGCGATCGAAAACGTCCTGCGGCGCGACGACATCAACGCAAGCATCCTCGTGAGCCATTGGGATGATGACCTCGACGAATGGCACCAGACCGATCCCCCGCTGAGCGGCGAGGCGAAGCGGATCGACGACGACGCTCGGCGTGATGCCAATACGGTCGAATCCCGCACGCTGGTCGCAAGCTCGGGCAAGGAGATTCGCGCCGAATTTGAGCGGACCATGGTCACCTGGGCGCAGGAGCTCGGTCTCGAATACGAGGTTATCGAGCACCCGCACACGCTCACCAGCCAGGTCGCGTTCACGGTGACCGGTCCCAAACGCAAGATCGACGAGTTCGCGCAGGGTTTGAGAGCCGAGGAGATAGCGACCATGCGAGCCGAGCGGTCGGTCATGATGAGCCCGTTGTAGGAGGCGATCGCCTCAGGCGCTGCTTCGCAGATCGCGCAGCCACGACACTCCGGCGGCGAACGCGAACAGCACTCCGGGCAGCCGGATCGCCATATGTTCGGACCCGAGCGTGGCCAGGGTCAGCGCGGCGGCGACACAGAACAGCACGATCGTCTGGGAGCTCACCTTCGAGCGTGGGGTCACCGGCGCGTGCGAGCGGCGGAAGGGCAGCTGCAGAGCGCTGACCACGACGGCGGCCACCGGCCTCAGCCGGGGCAGGTGCCGTTCAGCCCCATCCTGATCGTCCCGGCCGGATCGGGGCCACGGGATCCTCGCAAGCACTGCCGCCGCTCCTCCTGAGCCGCTCGGCCGCTCGGCGGTGTGGTCGCTCGCCGCGATCGAGGCAGCCACGCCGGCGTCATCGCCGGCGTCGGCGCAGGCGTCGGCGGAGGCGACGGGCGAGGGCGCCCGCGCGGGGGCGCATTTCGGGCAGTAGGTCTCGCCGTGGGCGAGTGACCAGCCTGCCCGGTTCAAATCCTCGGTCGATTTGGCCGTGGCGACCGGGACGGTGGCGTCGCACCCGTAGCAATGGATCTGCACGCGTGGCATTCCACCGCCGGTATCGGCCGTGAGGGCCCGCTCCTTGAGGCCCACGCGGCGGAAAACGTACCCGGACGAGGGGCTGGGCCCCAGGGCCCTCCGCTCAAGATATTCCAACTATTTGACGAACTACTACATGAACATTGGCTCACTGATGAACATGCGCCCGCGGCTGTGCCCGCGCTCAGGAATCGAACGGCCCCTCCCGGGAGCGTTGGCAGTCGTACCTCATGGGGCCGGGCGCCCCGTTGCGCTGAGTGTGAGCGTCCCCATCGCCCCGGACCCTGGCCTGGCTGCGCCCGCGCTTTGGCCAGGGGTCTAGAGGTGCGTCCTTTCGGCCGCACTGAGGCGCCTCCCGAGGCAGATCGCTCCGCCGATCGCGCCCCGCGGGAGCCGAACGCCCTGCCGCCGGGCGCGCAGCAGTCGCCGGATGTGAAGTCCTCCTCAGGACGGATGCGGGCCCTTCTCGTGGGCGGGTTGATCCTCGTGCTCGGTGTCATCGGCTCGGCATTCCTCGCGGCTGAATGGCGCTCCAACGTGACCAACGCAAACCGCAAGTCCTTCCAGTCCACGGCCGCCGACGTGAGCAACACGCTGGAGTCGAAGCTCGACACAAACCTCGACATCACTCGCACGATGCGCGCGATCGCGACGATGGAGCCCGGGGCGGGAGATACGCGCTTTCGCCAGTGGTATGCGCAACTGCGACTCGGAGGCTCCGCGTCGTCAGGCGCAAGCGCCGAGCTGATACAGCCGGTTACCGCGGCCGGCCTGCCGGCGTTCCGCCGCCAGGCCGAGGCCGACCCGGCCTTCAGCGCGCTGCTCAAAGGCACCTTCCAGATCGTCCCGCCCGGCAGGCGCCCGGTCTACTGCCTGACCCGCGCCATCGTCGGGGCGTCGACCTCCTCGAGCCTGTATCCGCCGCTGCTGGACTACTGCGCCGCGGTTCTCCCCGGCATCGGGCGATCGCCATTCGCCTCGCTGGTCAGGACAGCCACCGATACGGGCTCGTCGATCGTCACGCAGATACCCGGCTTCAAGCTCGTCGCGATCGGTGCAGCGGTGTACCGGCGTGGCGCGCCGCTCGCGACGGTCGCCGAGCGCCGGGCGGCGATGACGGGCGTGATCGGCACATCCTTCGTCGCCGCACCCCTCATCGACCCCGTGCTCGCCGGCCGCCAATCGCTCGCGCTGGCGCTGTATCACAGGAATCCCGGCGAACCGCTGGAACTGATCGGTCGCGGGGGCGCCGGCGCGGAGGGGGCCTCGCCCGCCTACGCCGAGGTGCGGGAACTCGGAGAAGGCTGGCTGGTCGCCATGAAGGGGACCGTCCAGGGGGTCTCCGCGAGCACCCAGGGTCTGTTCGTGCTTGGCCTCGGGCTGCTCGTGACGGTCCTCGCACTCCTGCTCTACCTCGTGCTCTCGCGCTCGCGTCAGCGCGCGTGGGGCCTTGTCGGAGAGAAGACCGGCGAGCTCGAGTACCGCGCGCTGCACGACCGGCTGACCGATCTGCCGAACCGAAGCCTCGTGCTCGATCGCGCCGATCAGCTGCTCGCCCGTGCACGACGGACGGAGGATCCGGTGACCGCGCTGTTCGTGGATATCGACGACTTCAAGCAGATCAACGACCGTTTCGGGCATCGCGCGGGAGACGAGGTCCTGCGCCAGATCGGGGCGCGCCTGAAGACCGTGCTACGCGACAGCGACACGGTCGGGCGCCTGAGCGGCGATGAGTTCGTGATGCTGGTCGACTCCACGGGGCTGGACGTCGCACCCGAGCTGGTCGCCGAGCGGATCCTGGACGTGCTGCGCCAGCCGATCGAGTTGCCCCCGCCGGCGCCGTCCTCGGTGGCCGTGACCGCCAGCATCGGCATCGCGAGCGGGCTATCGGTATCGGCCGAGGATCTGCTCGGGGACGCCGACCTGGCCCTCTATGAAGCCAAGGCGGCGGGCAAGAACGGATACGCGCTGTTCGCCTCGGCGATGCAGACCGCCGCGCGGGATCGCATGCATCTGGAGATGGACCTGTCCGAAGCGCTCGAGGCACAGCAGCTGTTCCTCGTCTACCAGCCGATGTTCGACCTGCGCGATGAGCGGCTCGTGGGCGTCGAGGCCCTGCTGCGCTGGCGCCATCCCAGCGACGGCGTGATCGCGCCCGACGTGTTCATCCCCATCGCCGAGCAGAACGGGTCGATCGTTCGCATCGGGCGCTGGGTGCTTGAGCGGGCATGCGCGCGAGGCGCGGCCTGGCAGCGCGATGGCCACCGTCTGAACATCGCGGTAAACGTCTCGGCCCGGCAGCTCGAGCGGACCGAGTTCGTCGAGGAGGTGCGCTCCGCGCTGCATCACAGCGGGCTCGAGCCGGCGACGCTGACCCTCGAGATCACCGAGACGGTGCTGATGCGCAAGCCGGATGCAACCGTGGGCGTGCTCACCGAACTGAAGGCACTCGGCGTGCGCATAGCGGTAGACGACTTCGGAACCGGCTACAGCTCGCTGGCCTACCTGCGCCAGTTCCCGGTCGACCTGCTGAAGATCGATCGCACGTTCATCACGGGCCTCGCGCTCTCGAGCGAGGCGCAGGCGCTGGCGCACACTCTGATCCGGCTCGGCCAGGCTCTCGGCCTGCAGACGCTCGCCGAGGGGGTCGAGGACGCCGACCAGGTTCGGGAGCTGCGACGCGAGGGATGCGACCTTGTTCAAGGATTCCTGTTCGCCCGGCCGCTCGCCCCCGACGCGGTCGAAGCACTCCTGAAGGAGCGCGCCGGTTCAGCCGTGGCGGCCGCCGAGCAGCAAGCCCTGCCGGTTGCCAGAAGCTGACCCTTAAGAAATACGCTCGGGTTGTCGATTTCGGGGTTCCCTGTTCGACGTAGGGGTAAAGGCAGCCCCGCAGCCGGTGCTCAGCGCCCGGGCGGCGGGCCGCAAACCGAAACGCAAAAGGAGACCAACATGCGCTTCATGATGATCATGATCCCCAGCCCGAAAGACGATGCGAACTGGGACCCCACGCCCGAGGCCGTGGCTTCGATGGGCAGCTACAACGAGGAGCTCACCAAGGCCGGCGTGCTGCTGACGCTCGACGGGCTGCACCCGGGCTCGAAGGGCGCCCGCGTGTCGTTTCCCGGCGGACGCGCGACCGTGACCGACGGCCCGTTCACGGAGGCCAAGGAGGTGATCGGCGGCTACTGGCTGATCCAGGCGAAATCGAAGGAGGAGGCGGTCGAGTGGGCATCACGCTGTCCCGCCGCGGACGGCGACGTGATCGAGGTTCGCCAGGTGTATGAGATGGCGGACTTCCCGCCCGAGGTACAGGAGGCGGCCCGTTAGGCGCCGCCCCCGCGATGAGCGCCTCTGAGACCAGCCGCGCCATCGAGGCGATCTGGAGAATCGAGTCGGCCAGGCTGATCGCCGGGCTCGCCCGGTTGATGCGCGACGTCGGCGTCGCCGAGGATCTCGCGCAGGATGCGCTCGTTGCGGCGCTCGCGCAGTGGCCCGAGTCAGGTGTCCCGGACAATCCGGGCGCCTGGCTCATGACCGCCGGCAGGAATCGCGCGATCGACATGCTGCGCCGGCGCACCCGGCTCGAGCACCGCCACGAACAGCTCGCGCGGGAGCTTCAGAGCAGAGGCGCGGCGGCCGAGCAGGAGGCAGATCTCGCCCTGGAGGACGAGGTCGGCGACGACCTGTTGCGCCTCATCTTCACCACCTGTCACCCGGTGCTGTCGACCGAGGCGCGCGTGGCGCTCACGCTGCGCCTGCTCGGAGGCCTCAGCACCGCCGAGATCGCGCGGGCGTTCCTGGTCTCCGAGCCCACCGTGGCGCAGCGGATCGTCCGCGCCAAGCGCACCCTCGCCGATGAGCGCGTTCCGTTCGAGTTGCCCACCGGCGAGGAGCTCGCCGCACGCCTGTTCTCGGTGCTCGAGGTCATCTATCTCGTGTTCAACGAGGGCTACGCCGCGACCGCGGGGGAGAGCTGGATGAGACCCGCCCTCTGCGAGGAGGCGCTGCGGCTCGGGCGCATCCTCGCCGAGCTCGCCCCCGGCGAGCCCGAGGTCCATGGTCTGGTGGCCCTGATGGAGCTTCAGGCCTCGCGCTTCGGGGCGCGAACCGACGCCTCGGGCAAGCCGGTGCTGCTGCTCGACCAGGACCGCTCGCGCTGGGACCGGATCCTCGTTCGTCGCGGTCTGGCGGCCCTCGAGCGCGCCGAGCGGCTCGGCGGCGCGATCGGCCCCTACGCCCTGCAGGCCGCGATTGCGGCCTGTCACGCTCGAGCGCCGACGGCTGAGGAGACGGACTGGCCCGCGATCGCCACGCTGTATGGCGCGCTCGCCGCGCTCGCGCCGTCGCCGGTCGTCGAGCTGAACCGCGCAGTCGCGGTGGCGATGGCGTTTGGTCCGGCGGCCGGACTCGAGCTCATCGACGCAATCTCCGGCGAGCCGGCGATGAGGGACTACCACCTCCTGCCCAGCGTGCGGGGCGATCTGCTGGCACAGCTCGGCCGCCTGGGAGAGGCGCACTCAGAGCTCACGCGCGCGGCGTCGCTCGCCCGCAATGCGCGTGAGCGCCAGCTGCTGCTCGAGCGCGCCGCCGCGTGCGCCTGGGCGCCGCCCGGGGGCCGGGCGGGCCCCGCTCGCCGGCCCAGCTGACTGTCAGCCGTCATCATTGTTCGGGCCATGTCCCAAACGCGCATCTGCCGCAACTGCGCCACCGATAACCCGGCCGGCGCCCGATTCTGCATGTCCTGCGGCTCAGTGCTCGAGCGGAGCTGTCCGGCCTGCGGCACGCCGGCCCTCCCGGAGGCTCGCTTCTGCATGTCCTGCGGTGCTGCGATCGCGCCCGATGGGGCGTCGCCCGACGCCGCCGCCGCAGCGGCCCCGCCGGCCGTCGCCGTGGCCTCGGGTGAGGCTGATCCAGAGGGCCTCGCGCGCGCCGCGGAGGGCGACGGCAGCAGGGAGGAGCGGCGCACCGTCACCGTGCTGTTCGCCGACCTGTCCGGCTACACCGCGATCGCAGAGCGCCTGGACCCCGAGGCGGTGAAGGCGCTCGTCGACCGGTTTCTCGGGCGGCTGGGTGAGGAGGTGGACCGCGTGGGGGGGCGCGTTGACAAGTACATGGGGGACGCCGTCATGGCGATCTTCGGCGCACCGGTCGCCCACGAGGACGACCCCGAGCGGGCCGTCAGGGCGGCCGTGGCGATGCAGGCCGCCATGGGCGAGCTCAACCAGCGGCTGCTGTCAGACCACGGCATCGAGTTCGCGCTCTGCGTGGGCGTCAACACGGGCGAGGTGCTGGCGGGCAAGGTGGGCGAGGACTACACGGTGATCGGGGACGCGGTCAATGTCGCCTCGCGGCTGCAGACGAGCGCCAGCGAGGGGACCATCACGGTCGGCGAGCGCACCCAGCGGGCGACCAGCAGCGTGGTCGAGTACGAGCCGCTCGAGCCGCTCGAGCTCAAGGGCAAGGCCGAGCCGGTCGCGGCGTGGCGTGTGATCGGCCTGTCCGAGAAGCACGCCGGCGTTGCCCGGCGCTCGAACCGGGAGGCCCCGCTCGTCGGGCGCGAGGACGAGTTCGCCGCCCTGCAGATGCTGCTGGCGCGAGTCGCCCGCAACAGCGCCCCGCATCTGGCGACCGTCTTCGGCCAGGCCGGCGTGGGCAAGACGCGGCTGCTGCGCGAGTTCGAGCACTCGCTCGATGGCGCCGATCCCCCCGTGCGCGTGCGCAGGGGCCGGTGCCTGTCGTTCGGCTCGAGCGTCGTCTACTGGCCGCTGTCAGAAATGCTGCGCGCTGAATGCGCGATCGTCGACGGCGACCCCATGGAGGTGGCGTGGGCCAAGCTCCAGGCGCGGCTCGGGTTGCTGTTGGCCGGCGATGGAGATGAGGACGAGGTCGCCCGGCGGATCGTGCCGCTGGCCCGGCTGCTCGGCATCGAGGTCCCCGACATGCCCGCGCCGCCGGAGGGGGAGGACGCCCAGAGCGCCCGGGAGAGCTTCTTCGGTGCCGTGCGGGTCTACCTGGAGGCGCTCGCGCAGGGCGAGCCGCTCCTGCTCGCGTGGGAGGACATCCACTGGGCGGACGAGGGCATGCTCGACCTGATCGAGTACCTCTCGCAGTGGCTGCGGGCACCGGTGCTGCAGGTCTGCCTGGCCCGGGACGAGCTGCTCGAGCGACGCCCCGGCTGGGGCGCCTCGCGCCGCACCACCACGAGTCTGTTCCTCGATCCCCTCACCGCCGCCGACACGCGCGAGCTGATCGCCTCGCTGCTGCGCGACGCCGGCGCCAAACCGGAGCTGCTCGATGTGCTGGCCGAGCGCGCGGAGGGCAATCCGCTGTTCGCCGAGGAGATGGTCCAGCGGCTCGCCGAGGAAGGAAGCAGCAAGGCGGCCGAGCTGCCCGACACGGTGCAGGGCCTGTTGGCCGCCCGGCTGGATTCGCTCGCCCCGCTCGAGCGGCACCTCGTAGCCCATGCGGCGGTCGTCGGCCGGGTCTTCTGGGAGGGTGCACTGGCGCCTGTGGCGGACGCCGAGGGCGGCGATCTGCAGGCGGCCCTGTCGACCCTCCGCGAAAAGGACATCATCGTCCCAGGCGAAGGGGTGCGGCTCGCCGATGAGCAGGAGCTCGCGTTCAAGCACGTTCTGATCCGCGACGTCGCCTACGCCACGCTGCCCAAGGCGGTGCGCGCGCGCAAGCACTTCGAGGTCGGTATGTTCATCGAACGGCGGGCGGGCGAGCGCCTGCACGAGGTCGTGGCGCTGCTGGCAGAGCACTACGGCCGCGCGGCCACCATCGGCGCGGAGGTGCATCTCGATCCGGACGAGCTGGCGCCGCTGCGCAGCAAGGCTCTGGAGTTCCTCGAGGCCGCCGGGGACGCGGCGAGCGCCCTGTACTCGAACCAGGAGGCGCTCGCCCACTTCGCCCTCGCCGCCGCTCTCGGAGAGGGCGAGGAGGCCCGCCAGGCGCGTCTGCGCGAGAAGCAGGGCGACCTGGCGTTGCGGTTGGGGCGGGTCGATGCCGCGATCGAGGTGTGGGAGCAGGACCTGTCCTACTACGCCGATCAGGAGGATCTCGAGCACGTGGCCGAGTTGCATCGCAAGATCGGCGCTGCGCTGGCGCACAAGGGGGAGCGCACAGAGGCGATCCAGCATCACCAGCAGGGCATCAACCTGATCAAGGACGGCCCGCCGTCGCTCGCCCTGGTGCGGCTGTATGAGGAGGCCGCCTGGCTGTACATGCAGGTCGGCGACAACATGCTCGCCATCTACGCCTCCGAGAAGGCGCTGAGGCTCGCCGAGCGCCTCGGAGAGGTGCGCGCCGCGAGCCGCGCGCACGGGATCTTCGGTCGCGTGTTCGGCCGCATCGGCGATACCGCCAAGGCGCGCGAGAACCTTCAGCGAGCGATCGAGCTCGCCAAGGACTCCGATGAGAACGAGACGGTGCTCGCGATGCTCGCGCTGGGCCACCACCTCGAGAACGCCGAGGGGGACTACGCCGCCGCCGAGCGCTCATACGCCGAAGCGCTCGCGCTGGCGCAGCGCATCGGCGACGTGCCCGCCCAGATCGAGCTGCACGCGGCGCTCGCGCAGCTCGCCTTCTATCGCTGTGACTGGGAGCAGGTGGGGCGCTCGAACGAGTCGAGCGCCGAGCTCGCCGAGCGCGAGGGCCTCGTCGGCAAGCTGTGCCTGTCCTACAGCCTGCGGGGGCTCCTGCGGTGGCGCGACGGCGACTGGGAGGCCTCAGCCGAGCTGTTCAGCCAGGCCCGCGACCTCGCCGAGCAGATCGGCTGGTCGGAAGTCGCGTTCAACGCGCTGCTCGGTCTCGCTGTCACCCAGCGCGACCGAGGCGACCTGGCCGACGCGGAGGCCACGATCGGACAGGCGCTCGACGTATGCGAGCGCGCCGGCCTGGTCGGGCAGTCGATCCAGGCGACCTCGATGCGTGCGCTGATGCTCGCGCAGGCGGGCGAGGATGCCCGTGCCTTGCAGGCCGCCGAGCAGGCTTCCAAGCTCGCCGAGCGCGTCCACTACCCGCTCGGCGAGGCGGCGGTGCTCGAGGCCCGCGGAATGACCGGCGAGCTGCCTGAGGCGCTCGAGCTTCTGCGCCGGGCGCAGGAGGTCTGGGAACAGCTCGGCCGCCCGCTCGACGCGGCGCGCTGCGGGCTCATGCTCGGGCAGCGCTCGCGCGGAGCTGATGCGGCGGCCGCCGGGGAGGCGCTGGCGGGCGCCGCGGCGGCCTACGAGCGCCTCGGCGTCAAGCATCTCGCCGCCCGCGCCCGCGAGCTGATGGCAGCCTGATCAGCTTCTGCGAGCGCGCTGACCGCGACCGGCCGGGCAGGCCCATCACGCCGGCAGGCGTGCCGATCCGGCATCGCTCAGGCGACCGGCGAACAGCACGGCGCCGCTGCGGTCATCGCGCAGCAGGAACAGGAACGGGCGGTCGGCGTCGAACGCAACCGGCCGAGGACCCACCGCATGCGCCGCGGTGGGTTCGATCGTCACCACCGTCGCCGCGGCGGCCACCGTACCGGCTTCGTCGACCTTGAGATCGGCGGCGTGCGCGACCACGCCGAGCTTCAGTTCTCCGTCGTCTATCGCAGAGAAGTTTGCGTTGGAAAAGGCGTCGGTCATGCCCAGCGCCTGCAGCGTGCCGTTCAGCGTGGTGTGCGTGGCAAGGTGAAAGCGCGGCAGGCTGAGTGCCACGGGCCGGGTCGAGAGCCCGTGCACGATCGCCCCGAGCCGGCCGGCCGTGAGGCCGCGTTCCAGCGCGGCGAGGCTCTGCCCCACCGGCAGCATCACGAGCAGCGACAGGGTCGAGGAGCGGTAGGGCATATCCACCGCCGCATAGCCCCGGCCGCGGCCGTAGGGGAGCGACTCGCTCTCGTGCATGAACGCGATCGGGGCGCTGCCACCCTCGCCGTGGAACGGCGCGGATGCGGTGGCTCCAGGCTTGAACGGGTAGCGCCAGGCCGCTTTCAGGTAGATCGCATTCGCCAGCGCCAGCAGCGTCTTCTTCGGCAGTTCGGCGAGGATCCGGGGAATGACGCCCTGCGTGTGGGCGCCCACCCACGCGTTGATGGCTTCAACGGCGCTCTGCTGTTCAAAGTCGACGGTCTGAGGGGCCGCGCCGAAATGCTCCTTGAGGCCCGCCAGGAACGGGGGCTTGGGCGAATGGCCCTGCTGGATGAACAGCCCATTGGCCAACTCGAGCGTCGCCGCCTCGGGGTCGCCGTGGGCGGCCGCCAGCTGCTCGGCGGCGATGGCGTCCTGCAGCTGCCCGACCGCGGCGAAGGCAAGCGGCGAGCCCAGGTGCAGGACCTTCGCCATCTGAGAGGCCGTCTGCCCGGCTGCTCCGCTGCCGGCCATCGCCAGGGCGGCGGCGATGCTGTCGGGCGACAGCACGAGGTTGCCGGCGCCCAGCGAGCGCATCAGCGAAAGCCCGAACGGGGCGGTGGCGGCGGCCGGGGCGAGAGCCGCGTGAGCGCTCGTGTGAGAGGCCGCCTGCCCGGACCCCGGCTTGGACGTGGCGGTCCGGGTGCAGCCGCCGCTGGCGAGCACGATCACGGCGAGGGCCAGCAGGCATCCGCCGAGGACAGCCGAGCGCATGGGCCTGCTCACGGGCATCGGCGGTCAGGAGCCGGGCCCGTCGAGCACGGCGGAGATCACCCGGTCCGGCGCTTCAAGCGAGGGCCAGTGGGCGACGTCGCCGAGTGCCTGAAACGGCGCGCCGGGCAGGCGCTCGCGGATCCGCTCGGCCATGTGTGCTCCGGAGACCGGGTCGAGCATCCCCCACACGAACGCCAGCGGCACGTCGGTTTCCTCGAGCGCGGTCACCCAGCGCTCGCCGTTCCTGACGCGGTCGCTGATGTAGCGCACCAGCAGGTGAATGATCCGCTGGCCGTCCTCGCGGCTCATCCCCCGCCACATCTCCGCGCTGTCGGCCGCACGGTCGAAGCCCTCGGCGAACGTCGCGGTCAGCCCCTCGATGAACAGCTCCCGCGTGATGGCTGCGCTGAGCTGCGGTCCCAGCTCGGGATCGAGCAGCGCAGTCTGCGTGGGCAGGGGGCGGTGAAGGTCCGGATACAGCCCGCCGTTGAGCAGATGCACGGCGGACAGCTCGCTCTGAAGGGCTCCCCCCGCGCGGCGGGCGAGCAGCTCCTCGGCCACGGACACCGCGTAGTCGTGGGCCACGACCACGGTCGAGGTGATGCCCTCGTGCTCCCACAGCGCCTCCACCAGGTCCGCCTGCTCGAGCAGCGAGTAGTCGTGCTCGGCGGGCTTCTCCGAGGCGCCGAAGCCGAGGAAGTCGAACAGCAGCAGCGAGTGGCGCCCGGCGAGCGCCGGCGCCACCCTCGCCCAGTCGTGGGAGGAGCTCGGGAAACCGTGCATGAGCGTCATCACCGGGCCCGTGCCCATGCGGCGCACGAAGATCGCGCGGTCCTCGCCCCCGAGCCCGAGCAGCACCCGCTCGCCGCCCGACCACCACTCCTCGATCCCGGTGACGGAGGGCATCATCGAGCTAACGGAGCGGCTTTCCCCATTCGGTCTCCTCGCGCAGCTGCGTCTTCAGGACCTTGCCGCTCGGATTGCGCGGCAGCGGCTCCTCCCGCAGGGCGAGATACTGCGGGACCTTGAAGTCCGCGAGGTGTTCGCGGCAATGGCCGATGACGGCGTCGATGTCGAGCGGCCCGCCCGGAGCGGGCACGATCACCGCGCCCACCTTCTCGCCCATCATCTCGTCCGCCACGGCCACCGCGGCGGCCTCGCCCACACCGGGTGCCCCGGCGAGCGCGTTCTCGACCTCGATCGAGTACACGTTCTCGCCGCCGCGGTTGATCATGTCCTTCTTGCGATCAACGATGTACAGCAGGCCCTCATCGTCGATGCGCGCGAGATCGCCGGTGTGCAACCAGTGCTCGACGAAGGTCTCGGCGGTCGCCTCGGGCTTGTTCCAGTAGCCCTGCACGACGTTCGCGCCGCGCACCAACAGCTCGCCCACCATCGTCTGGGGATCGGGTTCGTCAACCGCCAGATCGACCACGGGCATCGCGAAGCCGACGGAGTCGGCGTGATCGGAGGACTCCTCGTGGGGCAGGAAGGAGGTGATCGAGGAGGTCTCCGTCAGACCGAAGCCGTTGCCGACACGCGCGTTGGGGAAGGCCTCCTTGATGCGGTGCACGAGGCTCTCGGCGATCGGAGCGCCCCCGTAGGAGACGTAGCGCACCTGGCTGACGTCGAGCTCGGCGAAGCTCGGGTGGTTGATGACCGCGTGATAGATGGCCGGCACGGACGCCAGCTGGTTGACCCCGTGAGAGCCGACGGCCTGAAAGAAGCCCTCCATGTCGAGCGCGCTCGTCAGGATCTCGACCCTGCCGCCGCGTTCCAGCGTGGGAATGAGCTGGCTGTTGCACCCGGTCACGTGGAACAGGGGAACGGACACGAGCGTGGACAGTTCAGGACCCTCCGAGCGCTCGATCAGCATGCAGCGGAAGGCGTTCTCGCTGTTGGTGATGAAGTTGGCGTGGGAGGTCATGGCCCCCTTCGGAAAGCCGGTGGTCCCGCTCGTGTAGAAGATCGCGGAGAGCTCGTCCGGGCGCAGGTCCTCGATGAACGCGGGCTCGCCGTCTGGCATCGCCGAGCCGGGTGTGAACGTGAATGCGGCCCCGGAGTCGCTCACCACGTAGCCGGCCTCCTCATCGGTGAAGCGCGTGTTCACGGGGACCACCACCGCACCGATGAGCTGCGCCCCGAAGAAGGCCAGCACCCAGTCGATCCCGTTTCCCAGGCGGATGGCGACGCGGTCGCCGCGGTCGATCCCCAGGCCACGCAGGCCGCCGGCCACGCGCGAGGCGCGCAGCCACAGCTCCTCATAGCTCAGCGACTCGCCGCCCACGACCACCACTGCCGCGGCTGCCGGGTCGCGCTCCACGCTCGCCCGCAGCAGATCCACCAGCGAAGCCGGCCGCCCGGCGTAGCCCGCAACGCCATCGGCGCCGCGCACGACCGCGGTGTCATCGAATGGGTTGCGTCCCCGCGGCGCAGGCTCGACCACACCATCTCCTCTCTGGTTGACCGCATGAGCCTAGCGCCAGAAGTTCTCGCGCACGGTGCGGCATCCACGTCGCGCCCTATCGTGCTGTGCTCGTGTCCGATTTCTCCTTCTCCGCGTCGCTGATCGGCGGCGAGGCCGTGTTGCGGTTCCCCTACGACGAGCGCCTGCGCCAGCTGTTGCGCGCGATCCCGGGCCGGCGCTGGGATCCGCTCGGGCGGGCCTGGTGCGTACCGCTCGACCCCGAGCGCGCCGAGGCGCTCGCGCGGCTGTTCGGGGACCTGCCCGGCGAGCCGCAGGTGAGCGATGCGCTGACACTGGCGATGAAGCGCCGCCGGGCCAGACGCCGCCGCGACGAGTGCCTGCTGGACCTCGCACGACCCGATGAGAACTGGTGGCTGGGCTTTGCCACCGACGCCGCACCTCAGACCGTGGCCGCGCTGCTCGAGCACCCCGGCGCCCGCAGTCTGCCGGCGATCGGCCGCGCGCTGATCCCGCTCGACGACGCGGCGGCCCGCCTGATCGACGAGCTCGACACGACGAGCACCGGCCTGCGGCTGAGCGATGGCGCCCGCCGCGCGCTGTTCGCCCACGGCGAGGGCGCCGTTCACGAGGACGGCGCCCCGGCGTTGGCGAGCCCGCCCGAGCGCACCAGGAGCTGGCGGGGGAGCATCGAGGTGGACGGCCCGAGCCAGGCGCCCGTGTTCCTGCTCCTCGGCGACGTCGCCCGCCTGCCCCGAGAGCTGCGCGAACGCGCGGCGAGCGCACCGGGTGGCGCCGCGGTGGCGCTCACGCTCGACTCCTGGACGCTGATCGATGGACACCTCGGCGGCTGGATCAGCGCCGCCGCCAGGCGCTGCGTGGCGGCGCTGAAGGATGGGCGCCCCGCGCCGCCCGCGGTCCTCGAACGCTCGGCCGTGCACGATGAGGACACGTTCGTTCTCGCGCCCGGCCACGACACCGCCATGCCCGAGCGGTTCGCGGCGCTGAGGGGCGCATCGCCGGGGGCGCCACGGCGCGCCGTCCAGCACGAGCATGCGCGCATCCCGGCCATTCGCGCCGACCCGTTCTGCGTGCAGGAACTCGACAGCCTGCTCTGCGCCAACGACATCTGGGTCGAGCCCGAAGCGCTCGAGCTCCTGCAGGAGGTTCGCGAGCAGCATGCCCGCGCCGCCGGCCTCGTGGCGCTCTCGCAGGCGACGGACGCTCACCTCGACGCTCCCCGCCTGGGCGGCGAGCTCAAGCCGTTCCAGCGTGCCGGGGTGAGCTATCTGCTCTCCCAGCGGCGTGCGTTCCTGGCCGACGAGCAGGGTCTCGGAAAGACGATCGAGGCGCTCGCCACGCTCGAGGCCGATGAGGCCTATCCGGCGGTTGTCGTGTGCCCCGCAAGCCTCAAGCTCAACTGGCTGCGCGAGCTCGAGCGCTGGCTGCCCCACCGCACCGCCCAGGTGCTGGCCGGCACCGGCGCCGAGCAGCCGCTCCCCTCGAGCGACATCACGATCGTCAACTACGACATCGTCGCGGCGCGACTGCACGCCCTGTGCGCTGTTCAGCCGCTGGCGCTCGTGCTGGACGAGTCGCACTACTGCAAGAACGCGGGGGCCAAGCGCACCCAGGCCGTCCAGCGGCTGTCGGCGGCGGTGCCCCACGACGGGCTCGTCCTCGCCCTCACCGGCACCCCGGTGATGAACCGGCCCGCTGAGCTGATAGCGCAGATGAGGATCCTCGGGCGACTCGGCGACTTCGGCACGGGCACGCAGTTCGGCACGCGCTTCCGTGGCGCCGATGCCCACCTGCGCCTGCACTGGCATCTGCGCGCGCGTTGCTTTGTCCGCCGTCTGAAGGTGGACGTCCTGCCGCAGCTGCCGGCCAAGACGCGCGCCATCGTGCCGGTCGAGCTGGACAACGAGCCCGAGTACCGGCTCGCCGAGCGCGACGTCGTCGCCTGGCTTCAGAGCCAGCCGCTGGATCTGCACGAGCTCGGCGCGAAGGTGGCGGCGGCGCTGCGCGCCGAGCGCCTCGTGCGGCTGAACGCGCTCAAGCTCCTCGCCGCGCGAGGAAAGCTCCATGCCGCCCGCACCTGGATTCACGATTTCTGCTCCTCGGGCGAGCGCCTCGTCGTGTTCGCCCACCACCGCGAGATCCAGCACGCCCTGCTCGAGCATTTCCCCAACGCGCTCCACATCCTCGGCGAGGACAGCCCCGCCGCCAGGGACGCCGCGCTGCGTGCATTCCAGGCGCCGGACCGGCCTTCAAACCAGCTGATCGTCTGCTCGATGGAGGTCGCGGGCCAGGGCCTTACGCTGACGCGATCCTCGAACGTCGCCTTCCTCGAGCTCGGCTGGACGCCCGCCAAGCACGACCAGGCCGAGGACCGCTGTCATCGCATCGGACAGCAGGATGCGGTGAACGCCTCCTATCTGCTCGCGGCCCACACCGTCGATGAGACGATCTCCACCCTGCTCGAGCGCAAGCGCGCCGTGATCGGGGCGGTCACGGATGGGCGCGAGGAGGACGAGGAGGGCGTGCTCGAGGCGCTGGTGCGCGAGCTGCGGGGCACGCCCTTCCGGCACCTGAGGGCCGTCGCGTGAGCTACGGGTTCAGGACGAGGGCGTTCATGATGTTCCACCAGGTTTCAACGCCATCGTTGGCTTCGAATTCGGTCAGCTGTTCTTCGAGCGCGTTGGTGCGATTGACGACCGGCCTCTGGCCTGCTCGCTCATATGGGGCGAGCAGCCCGCGCGGCAGTTCTCCGATCGCCACCCAGTTGGGCATGAACTGCTGATCGAAGCGAACGGTGGTGGCGGGCAGCGTCTGATAGCCGCTCGCCACCCACGATCTGATGTCCGCGCACACGTTGGGCGGCGTCAGGGCGATCAGCACCTTGAGCTTGCTCACGTATGAATGAATCGTGCTCGTGAGCCTGCGGTTGCTCCAGCGAAGGCCTCCCGCCGCGCGGATGAAGCTCTGACCCGCCGGCACATCGGTGTGGTAGGCGCTCGTCACCATCGCGCCGATGATCTCGTTGCTGAGCTGGGTGGAATCGGGGTCCTGCGGCGATTCCGCGGCCGCGCGGGGGCATTCGCCTTCGATCTGGCTCCGCACGGTGCGCAGGGCCGCCCTGGCCGCCCCGAGCTTCGAGGTTCCGGCCTGGACCAGCGCGTAGTCCGCCTGGATGTACTTCTGCGTCGCCGCCGCATCGGGAGATTCGGCCGTCGCGATGCCCGGCAGCGCCAGCACGGCCGTTAGCGCAGCTGAAACGATGACGGGCGCCTTGCTCACCGTTACAGCGTAGGCGATCGCCAACCGCCGAGCGCCGGCGAAGAAGTTGGTAAGGATCGCCCCGTCGGGCGCTCCTGTGGCGCGGGCGCGCCGTGGCGACCGCTATGGTCGCGCCGCGGTATGGTCGCACCCGAACCTGAGTCCCGGGCGACAGTCGTTGGCGCCCCCGGGCGCGACCGGCGATCATGAAAAGGAAGAGCCTCGTCCTCCTGCTGGTCGCGGTCCTCGCATGGGGGGTGCTCGCCGTCGCGCTCGGCTCGCCCAGCCTGGACCTGTCGGATTCGAGCACCACCGCAAGCGCCGGCGTCTCCCCGCCGTGCCTGCCGGTCACGCTGAACCACAGCGCCAGGCTGAACGGGCTCTCCGTCGATGTCTCGCCGGCGCCGGAAACCGACACCGCGAACCGGTACACGCAGATCAGCTTCCTGGGGGTGGCGGCCGCGGAGATCCACGGGGTCTCCGTCGCCGGCTCGGACAGCGGCGATCACCCCGGCCGCCTCGACGGCTACTCGCAGGGTGATGGCGCGAGCTTTCTACCCGACGCTCCGTTCAAGGCCGGCGAGCGCGTGGCCGTGCGCGCCGTGATCGGCGCCGGCAACGCCGCCAGGCCGATCGCCTTCGGCTTTCGCGTCGACACACCGTTTCCGTCGAGCGCCGTGCCGGCGTTCCCGAACCCGCCGGCGGCGCCCGCCGATTATCAGAGCTTCGACACGATGCCCGGCATGAAGGCCCCGATCCTGACCGTCACCCTGCCCGATCGCGATCCCGCGGCAGGGGACATCCTCACGACCAACGGGCCCGGGCCGGGACAGTACGGGCCGCTGATCTACACGCCGCAGGGCCGGCTCGTGTGGTTCGGAGAGCTCTCGGGTGGCCAGACGGCGGAGAACCTGAGCGAGCAGACATACGAAGGCCGGCCCGCGCTGACGTGGTGGAGGGGCCGCGTGCTGTCGCTCGGCTTCGGCCAGGGCGAAGACATCGTGATGAACTCCGGCTATCAGACGGTCGCGAGGATCTCGGGCGGCAACGGCCTTCAGGCGGACCTGCACGACTTCCAGATCGCCCCCCGCGACGTCGCCTACATCACGGCCTACAACCCGATCCGCTGTGACCTCGCGCCGGTGAAAGGGGCGCCCGATGGGGCGATCGTCGACACGGCGATTCAGGAGATAGACATGAAGACGGGCCTCGTGCGCTGGGAATGGCACAGCCTCGACCACGTCGGGGTCTCGGAGTCCGAGACCGAAGCTCCGGCGAAGGCGACCCCGTGGGACTGGTTTCACCTGAACTCGATCGACCCCGAGCCCGGCGGGAACATCCTGATCTCGGCGCGCAGCACCTGGGCCGGCTATCAGCTGGAAGGAGGCTCCGGCACGGTCATCTGGCGCCTCGGCGGCCTGAAGAGCTCCTTCAGGATGGGGCCGGGCACGCAGATGGCCTGGCAGCACGACGGGCGGCAGTTGGCGGACGGCGAGGTCACCTTCTTCGACGACGGCTCAAACCCGCCGATCCACCACCAGTCGCGTGGGATTCAGATCAAGCTGGACCTGAAGACCCACGAAGCCCGTCTCGCCTCCGCCTACACGCACCCGGACCCGCCGCTGCTGGCGGCAAGCCAGGGCAACATGCAGACGCTGGCGGGCGGGAACGCCGTCGTGGGCTACGGCGCGGTGCCCATGATCAGCGAGTACTCAAGGGACGGCTCGCTGCTCCTCGACGCCCATCTGCCGTTCGATCAGACCTTCTACAGGGCTTTCCGCTTTCCCTGGAGCGGGCGCCCGCAGAGCCCGCCCGCGATCCTCGCGGCGCTGAACAACACCGCCGAAGCGACGATCGTGCACATGAGCTGGAACGGCGCGACCGGAGTGGCCGCCTGGCGCGTTCTGGCGGGCAAGCAGCCCGGGTCGCTCACAGCGCAGGCCACCATTGCGGCCGGCGGCTTCGAAAGCTCGACGACCCTTCCGGCGAGGTACGCCCGCGTGGCGGTGCAGGCGCTCGACGCGGCCGGCCACGTGCTCGCCGGCTCGCCGGCCGTCCAGGTGATCAGCTACGCAGCTTCGCTCCCGAGCCCCGGGCACTCGGCATGAGGGGGCTCAGTAGGCCGGTTTGGTGGAGTGCTTGTGCGTGGTCGTCGCGGGAGTGCTGCTCGCGGGAGCGCTGCTCGTCGAGGGCCTTGAGGAACTCGGAGCTTTGCTGCCGCAACCGGCCACGACAAGGGTGGTCGCCAGGGCAGCCAGGATCGTTAGCATGGCGGTCGGTGGCGTTCTTCTCATGGGCCGGGCTCCAGTTGTGGCGCGAGGGTTCGGGCGCCCACCCTACCAGGCGTTTGCCGCGCCAAACGCCGTTGGCCGGGCCCTCATGAGCGTCGAGACGGCCGCGCGCCGGCCGGCGCCGATGCCCCCGGGCGAGGGCGAGCAGAGCGGGCGAATGGGCTGGCTCCTGGTCGTCTGCTGTGTGGCCCAGTTCATGGTCATCCTGGACCTGAGCATCGTCAACGTGGCGCTGCCCTCGATTCAATCGAGCCTGGGCTTCTCCTCGCCGAACCTGCAATGGGTCGTTGACGCCTACACGATCACGTTCGCCGGCTTTCTGATGCTCGGCGGCCGCGCCGCCGATCGCCTCGGGCAGCGCCGGACCTTCGTCACCGGGCTGCTCCTGTTCTCGCTCGCCTCGCTGATCGGGGGGCTCGCGCCCGACCAGGTGGTGCTCGTCGGCGCGCGCGCTCTCCAGGGGCTCGCCGGGGCGCTGATGGCGGCGTGCTCGCTGGCGATCATCACCGCGTCGATTCCGCCGGGCCCGAAGCTCCACCGGGCGATCGCCACATGGGCGGCGATGAACGGGCTCGGCGGCGCAGCCGGAGTGCTGCTCGGAGGGATCATCACCGAAGCCCTCAGCTGGCGCTGGGTGCTCTTGATCAACCCCCCGATCGGGATCGCGGTTGCGCTCGTGGCCCGCGCGGTTGTGAAGGAGCGCCGCAGGGCAGCGGATGGCTCGAGCTTCGACCTGGCCGGCGCACTGACGCTGACGATCGGGCAGATGGTGCTGGTGTACGGGGTCGTGCAGGCGGGTCTGTCCGGCTGGAGCTCGTTCGGGGCCTACGGCCCGATCGTCCTCGGCGTGGCCCTGCTCGCGGCGTTCGGCGTGGTCGAGTCGCGCCTTGCATCCGCGCCGCTGGTCCCCTTCAACGCGCTCACCAGGCCGCTCAAGCTCGCAAACACGATCGTCCTGCTGTTCAGCGCGGCGCTGTTCCCGATGTGGTTCGTGAGCTCGCTCTACATGCAGCAGGTCCTGGGGCTTTCGCCGCTTCACGCAGGCCTGATCTTCCTGCCGATGACGTTGACGATCATGCTGGTCGCCTCGCGCGCCGGCAAACTGGTGAGCCACTTCGGGGTCCGCACGGTGCTGGGCGGCGGCCTCATCATGCTGACAGCCGGGATGGTGCTGTTCACGAGGATCTCCTCGAGCGGCTCAGCGATCGTGTACGTGATGATCCCCGGGGTGCTCACGGCGGCGGGGATCGCGATGTCGATCGTTCCCTCGACGATCGCCGCCACCCAGGGGGCCAAGGAGGGGCAGGCCGGGCTGGCCTCGGGCCTCGTGAACACCTCGCGCCAGATCGGCGGCGGGCTCGGGCTCGCGTTCCTGATAACGCTCGCCACCCAGCGCACCACCCATCTGATCGGCACCGGCCAGCAGGTCGCCCAGGCGCTGACCGACGGCTTCCGGCTCGCCTACCTGATCGGCGCTGCTCTCGCGGCGGTGGCGGCCGTGATCACATTCACCTCGCTGCCCAGACCCGCCGCCGCGCTGGCGGGAGCGGCACGCCGCTTCGGGCTCGCGATCGGCGCCGTGCTCGCGGTGTTCGTCGCGGTCACCGCGGCGTTCGCGGGCAACCACGGCGCGCCGATCGGGGCGTACACCACACGCGGCGCCTACAGCTTCGTCACCGCGCCGACGCTTCACCCGCCCAGGATCCGCAGTCAGGCGCACGCGCCCAGCGGAACGCTTGCGCCGGGCTACATCTTCACGGCGAACTTCTACGACCTGAACGAACCGCCGATCGTCGGCCAGAGCGGGCCGCTGATCCTCGACCGCAGCCTCGAGCCGGTGTGGTTCCAGCCCGTGCCGGAAAAGGTCGTCGCCTCCAATCTGAGCCTGCAGAGCTACGAGGGAAAACCGGCTCTCGCCTGGTGGCAGGGTCGCGTGACCAACACCGGCGCGACCGAAACCGGCGAGGACGTGGTGGTCAACCAGCACTACCAGACGGTCGCCACGCTGAGGGCGACGGATGGCTGGGTCCTCACCCTGCACGAGTTCGTGATCTCAGGAGAAGACGCCTGGGTGACCGCGAACAAGAACATTCCCATGGACCTGTCGAAGTACGGCGGCGCCTACAACGGCGCGCTCGTCGACTCGGCGGTGCAGGAGTACAACCTCGGAACGGGCAAGCTCGTTCGCAGCTGGGACGCGCTCGATCACATCCCCCTGAGCGAGTCCCAGGCATCGCTGCCGACCAACGGCTTCCCCTGGGACGCCTACCACGTCAACGCGATCGACCTGACCGGAAACGGGACATTCCTCGTGTCGATGCGCAACACATGGGCCGCCTATCTCGTCAACGAGGTCAGCGGCAGCATCGAGTGGACCCTCGGCGGCAAGAACTCGAGCTTCAGGTTCGGCCCCGGCGCCGGCTTCCAGTGGCAGCACGACGTCTCGCTGCGGCCCGGCGCGAAGGTCAGCCTGTTCGACGATCATTGCTGCCAGCTGACCGGAGGAGGCACCTACGTCTCACCGACGGCGCCATCGCGAGGACTCGTGCTCAACCTGAACCAGCAGACACACACGGCGACGCTCGCGGCCCAGTACACGCTCGGGGCGCACTTCGACGCCGACTACATGGGCGACACCGAGCCGCTCCCCAACGGCAACGTGCTCGTCGGCTGGGGCTCGGAACCGTACTTCACCGAGTACAGCCGATCCGGCAGACTGCTGTTCGAAGGGGAACTGCCGGGGCCCGACCTCACCTACCGGGCGACGCTCGAGCAGTGGGTCGGGGAGCCGCTCTCCCCGCCCCTCGGGGCCGCCCGCCGCAGCGGCGGTTCAACGACCGTGTACGCGAGCTGGAATGGCGCCACCGAGGTTGGCTCGTGGAGGGTCCTGGCCGCGGCCGGCACCGCCCCGATGACGGCGGTTGCGAGCGCCGCCAGGGCGGGCTTCGAGACGGCGATCCCGGTTCCGCAGGGCCATGACAGCTTCGAGGTGCAGGCGCTCGGCGCGGGTGGAAAGGTCATCGGCGTCTCCCGGCGATTCGTCCCGGAGGCAGCTCGATGACGATTCGGGCGGGCATGCCGCTGGCGGCGCTCGCCGCCTCAGTTCTCCTGTGCGCCTGCGGGGGCGCATCTTCGGCCACCCCGGCGGTGCTGAGCGACGACGCGGCGGTCACCGCCGCCGCGGCCAACCCCGTGACGGTCTCGCCCCTGCCCGGTACGTCGGATGCCTCCCCGGCCACGCAGATCAGCTTCCTCGGCGGGCCGGGCACGCAGGTGTCCGGCGTTCGCGTCGTCGGCTCGCGCAGCGGCGTCCATGCGGGCGTTCTGCGCGCCTACTCGACCGGGACGGGCGAGAGCTTCCTTCCGAGCCATCCGTTCCTGGCCGGAGAGCATGTGACCGTCCACGCGCGCGCCGGCACGGGAAGCACGACCCAGCCGGCGAGCACCACGTTCACGATCGCCCATCAGGCGGCGGTGAGCCAGAGCGAGTTCCCGACCAACCCGGGCGACGCAAACGAGGTCCAGCACTACAGCTCGGCACCCACGCTGACGCCCTCGACCGTGAGCATCTCGACGCCCTCAAGGCCCGGCGCGAGTCCCGGTGACCTGTTCCTCGCGCCCTACCAGGGACAGGGCTCGCCCGGGCCGATGATCGCCGATCAGAGCGGCAACCTCGTGTGGTTTCACCCGCTACCCGCGGGAGACGCCGCGACCAACTTCCAGGTTCAGCAGTACGAAGGCAGGCCGGTGCTCACCTGGTGGCAGGGACGCATCATCGGGGTCGGCTTCGGCGAGGGCGAAGACGTGATCTACAACAGCTCCTACAACCGCGTGGCCGCGATCAGAGCCGGGAACGGCTACCACGCCGACCTCCACGCGATCCAGCTCACCCCCCAGGGCACCGCCTGGATCGACGCGTTCGATCCGATCGACATGAACCTGTCGAGCGTGCACGGCGCCAAGGACGGAATCCTCACCGATTCGGTCATACAGGAGATCGACGTGAAGAGCGGCCTGGTGATGTGGGAGTGGCACTCCCTGGGTCACATTCCGGTGAGCGAATCCAAAGAGCCCGTGCTGTCCAGCGGCTATCCGTGGGACTATGTGCACATCAACTCGGCGGACCCCGGCTCCGCCGGCGACGTTCTGCTGTCGGCCCGCAACACCTGGACGCTGTACGACGTCAACATCCACAGCGGCGGTTTCAACTGGCGACTGGGCAGCGCTCGCAGCAGCTTCAAGCTCGGTCCCGGCGTTCGCTTCTACTGGCAACACGACGCCGACTTCCAGCCCGGCGGGCTGATCTCCATGTTCGACAACGGCTCGGACCCGCCGAAGGAGAAGCAGTCACGCGGGCTACTGCTTCAGCCCAACCTCGCCAATCACACCGTGACCCTCGTGAAACAGTTCACCAACCCCACCAAGACGCTGCTGGCCGAAAGCCAGGGCAACGCCGACAGCCTGCCTGCCGGCAACTGGCTGCTGGGCTACGGGAGGCTGCCGAACTTCACCGAGTTCGACGCCTCGGGCCACGTCCTGTTGGACGGCACGCTCGGCAAGAACGTGCAGAACTTCAAGAGCTTCATCTCGCCCTGGAGTGGCGAGCCGAACACGCCTCCGTCACTGGCCGTGCAGGCCGGCGCCGGCGGGGCGGTCGGGGTCGCCATGAGCTGGAACGGCGCCACGAACGTCGCGTCCTGGCGCGTACTCGCGGGCTCCTCGGCGGGAACTCTCACGCCGCTCGCCTCAGTCGCCAAGGCGGGCTTTCAGACTGACACAACGGTGCACACCGCCGGTCCGTACATCGCCGTGCAGGCGCTTGACGGCTCGGGCGCGGTGATCGGCACATCGACAGCGGTCAAGGAGTGAGAAGGCGCAGCCTGTTGGTGGGCGCGACGCTGGCGGGCCTCCTCTCGGTGGCGGCGCTTGGGGGGTTCCTGGGGCCGGCGGGCGCCGGGGCGAGTACCGGCCGCGCGGCGCCCCGCTGCACGCCGCCGAGGTTGAACATCTCGGCCGCGCTGGCCGGTTCGCAGGTGACCGTGTCCCCCGGGCCGGAAACGCGCGATGCCTCCGCCGCCACCCAGATAAGCCTGCTCGGCGTACCTGCCCAGGAGCTGTCGGGCGTCACGGTCGTGGGCTCGCGAAGCGGTCGTCATCCCGGTCGCCTGCTCGCTTACTCGCAGGGCGACGGAGCGAGCTTCGTGCCGAGCAGGCCCTTCGCCGACGGCGAGCGGGTGAGCGTGCGGGCGAGCCTTCACCAGGGCGCCCGCACGACCCCCTTCGCGTGGAGCTTCACCGTGGCCGTTCGCGACAGCGGCGGCGAAGCGGGCGGAACTCCCCACCCCGCTCCGTACCCGCTCTACTACCAGAAATTCACCTCCCGCCCGGACCTTCAGCCGCCCACCGTGACGGTCACCGCTCACCTGCCCGGAACGGCTGCCGGCGATCTGTTCGTGGCGCCCTACTCCGGCCCGGGGCAGTACGGGCCGATGATCCTCGATGAAAACGGAGGCCTCGTCTGGTTCAAGCCCCTGTCCCCGCAAGGCACGCGCGCGGCGGACTTCCGCGTACAGCAGTACGAAGGCAGGCCCGTGCTCACCTGGTGGCAGGATCCCCTCCTCGCCGGCGGTGAGAGCACTGCCGGCGAGGTGATCACCAACAGCTCCTACCAGCAGATCGCCGTGGTGCGGGCCGGCAACGGCTATCAACCCGATCTGCACGAATTCCAGATCACTCCCCAGAACACGGGGCTGATCACCGTCTACGCCGGGATCGACTGCAACCTCGCCTCGGTCGGCGGTCCGCGTGACGCCGCAGTGGTCGACACGCTGATGCAGGAGATAGACCTGAAGACCGGCCTTGTCATGTTCGAGTGGCACAGCCTCGACCACGTGGCGCTGTCGAGCTCCTATGCATCGGGCGTGCACTCGAACCGGAAGACGCCGTTCGACTACTTCCACATCAACTCGATCGACGTCGAGCAGGATGGGGATCTGCTGATCGGGGCGCGCAACACGTGGGCGGCCTACGACGTCGATCCGCGGACGGGAATCGTGCGCTGGGAGCTGGGCGGCAAGCGCAGCAACTTCACGATGGGACCCGGTGCGCGCACCGCATGGCAGCACGACGCCCGCCAGCAGCCGGGCGGGACGATCACTTTCTTCGACAACGGCGCGACGCCGGTGACCCATCCGCAGTCGCGGGCGATCCAGCTGAAGCTCGACACCCGGAACATGACCGCGACCCTCGTGCGCGCCGTGGAGCATCCCGCCCCGCTGGTGGCGGGCAGTCAGGGCAACCTGCAGGTGCTGGAAAACGGCAACTGGGTCGTGGGCTGGGGAGAGGTGCCCTACTTCTCGGAATACGGCCCCACCGGGCAGCTCCTGTTCGATGCGCACCTTCCCGCCGCCTATGAGTCCTATCGGGCCTACCGGTTTCCGTGGACGGGTCAGCCCGCGGGGTCGCCCGCGGTTGCATATGTGCCATCGCCGGGCGCCGCCGGCGGCGGGACGCTCTACGCAAGCTGGAACGGGGCGACCGGGGTCGCCTCCTGGCGCGTGCTCGCAGGGCCGACGCCAGCGACGCTCACGCCGCTCAGCAGCGCGGCCAGGACGGGCTTCGAGACGGCGATCTCGCTGCCCGCGTCGGTCGCCGGCGAGAACGTGGCGGCACAGGCGCTCGACGGCTCGGGCGCGGTTCTCGGCAGCTCACCCGCCGTGAGGGCGCCCTGAGCGGTGCGCATGCGCCGGGCCACGCACGTTGAGCGGCCCGACCTCACGTTCTGAGCGGAGTTTGCGCCGGGCCGCGGCGTTGGTCGCGGCGCTCTTGGCCGTGGAGAAGTAGTCGGCGAAGCCGCGGGCGTGGGCGGGGAGCAGGCGTCCGGGCAGCGGAGCCCTGAGCTCCTCGGCGAAGGCGCGCTCGAATTCGCCGCGCAGGCCTTCCTCCAGCGGGCTCCGTCCCGCGCCGTTGATCAGCTCGAGCCGCCCGGCCTGGGTGCTGTAGTCATACAGCTCGGTTTCCTGGCCCTGTGACTGAGGCGCGATCCCGTCGGCGGGCCAGTTCGAGTAGGTGGCGTACTTGGCCTGGGGCGTGCGCATCGCGATGACGTGCAGCGCCGCGTCGGCCGCATATGGTTCGACCGCGAACTCGGTCACCGTCTCATCGGTCGCATGCAACACGTAGCGGCGCCCCGGCGCCTTGGCGTCGGCGAGGATCTGGGAGAGGTCGAGCCGGCCGGCGATGTGGGCGTAGTGGGGCTCCCGCCGCCAGTCGCTCGAGCCGCTTGCGATTGTCAGCAGCAGAGGAGCCACGTCGACGCTCGAGGTCAGCTGGTTGCGTTCACGTTCGGGCTCGCTGGTGAGCACGCCGCGGGGGTCCTTGACGATCAGGGGCACGCGGATCCCCTCCTCATAGCCGCTCGCGCCCTTGCCGCGCAGCCCGTGCGAGGAGCCGTACTCACCGTGGTCGGAGGTGAAGACGATGACGGTGTTCGCCGCCACCTCCGGGCGGCTTTCGAGGGCGCTCAGGACGTGGCCGATGTGATGGTCGACCTCGAGCTGGAGCTTGACGTAGAGGTCGACGAACCGGAGCCATCGCCCGGGCGCTTCGGGGCCGGTGAACGGCACCGGGCCAAACGACGCGGCGGCCGTATTCTGAAAGGAGCGCTGCAGGCGGGGCTTGTTGCGTTCGAGCAGCAGCTCGGGCGTCTCGAAGTTGGGCGGCAGTCGCTGAACGACCCTGGGGGCGGAGGCCTCGGCCGGGACCCGGTCGCTCCATGCGTACCACCAGGCGATGTCGTGCGGGTTGACGAAGGAAACGGTCGTGCACCACGGCTCGGCATGGCCCTCGCGTGCGAGCCACTCCGAGAACTGGCCGGCGATGCGCGGGTCCACGTGCCAGCCCTGGCCGGGCGCCCCGTCCGGCGAGGGGTAGGTGCCGCCCGCGAACCCATACCGCTCGAGGGCCGCTTCGCCCGCCGGGAGCGTCCACTTGTTGTCGTGGTGGGTGAGATGCCACTTGCCGTACCAGCGCGTGTGGTAGCCGTGCTCGCGCAGCATCGTCCCCCAGGTCGGGAACCCCGGATCGAGGGTGCTTCCACCGGTGATCATGCAGCCGGTCTGGTGTGTGTACAGGCCCGTCAGGAGGGCCGAGCGTGCCGGCGAGCAGTCGTTTGATGCCGTGTAGTGGCGGGCGAAGGAGACGGCCCCCTCGCGCAGTCGCTGGAGATTGGGCGGTAGGGCGAGACCGGCCGGCGCGGTCGAGAACCACTGGGGGAAGCGCAGCTGGTCGACCATGATCACGAGGATGTTGGGGCGCCCGGTTGCGCCTTCGGCCGCGCCGGCGACAGGGCGGGCGGGGGTTGGGGCCGGCTGGACCGGAGTGTCCTTGCCCGTGTCCGCCACCGCGCGAATGCCGAGGCCGGCGCCCGCGAGGACCCCGCCCGCGACGAGCCCGCCCTTCAGGAACGTGCGTCGATCGACTTTTCTATGCTCTTTGGGGTCGATGCTCTTCATGCGCGCTCTCATCCTAGGGCCGGCAGTGGCGCTGGGTGTGGGATTGCTCGCTCCGCTCGCCGAGGCGGGACAATCGGGCCCGGCATGCACGCCGGGGAGCCTCAGCAACTCGGCGCTCCAGGATGGCGTCGTGACGGTCTCCCCCCTGGCCGGAAGCCGAGACGCCTCAGCGGAGGCCCAGATCAGCTTTCTCGGCGTTCCAGCGGGCGATCTGCGGGGCGTCAGCGTGGCCGGCTCTCACACCGGCGTGCACCGGGGACGACTGGCCCCCTACTCGCAGGGCGACGGCGCGAGCTTCCTGCCGTCGCGCCCGTTCTCCGAAGGCGAGCGGGTCACGGTGCATGCGCAGTTGCACCTGGGCGGCTCGGTGCGAACGCTCGTCGACCAGTTCGCGATCGCACGCCAGGATCAGATCAGCTCGACCCCCGAGATGATCCATCCCGGCACGCCCGCTGAAGTTCAGAGCTTCCACTCGCGTCCCGACCTGCACCCGCCGCTGGTGACCGTGACGGCGAGCTCGCCCGCGGCGGCGCCCGGTGACGAGTTCGTCGCGCCATACACCGGGCCCGGCCAGGCCGGGCCGATGATCCTCGATCAGAGTGGTGCGCTCGTCTGGTTCAAGCCACTCCCGAGGAACACATCGGCCACCAACTTCCGGGTTCAGGAATACGAGGGCAGACCGGTGCTCACCTGGTGGCAGGGCGACATCTCGGTGCACGGGTTCGGGCTGGGCGAGGATGAGATAGCCGACAGCACCTACACCGACATCGCCCGTGTCAAGGCCGGTAACGGGCAGCAGGCCGACCTGCACGAGTTCCAGCTGACGCCCCGGGGGACGGCACTGATCACGGCCTACGATCCGATCCTCTGCAACCTCTCCTCGGTGGGGGGCCCGGCCTACGGGGCAGTGACGGACGGCGTCTTTCAGGAGATCGACGTGAGGACCGGCCTCGTGATGTACGAATGGACGAGCCTCGATCACGTGGCCCTGGGCGAATCCCACACACCCGCGAGCGGCTCGACCACGGCCTCGCCATTCGACTTCTTCCACATCAACTCGATCAACCTCGACGCCGACAGCAGCCTGCTGATCTCCGCGCGGAACACCTGGGCCGCATACGACATCGACGCCCAGACCGGCCAGATCGCCTGGCGTCTGGGAGGCAGGCATTCGAGCTTCAGCATGGGCCCCGGCACGGGCATGGCCTGGCAGCACGACCCGCGCGAGCTCGCGGACGGGTCCTTCAGCATCTTCGACAACGGGGCCTCCCCGAAGGTACACGGCCAATCGCGCGGGATCGTGCTCAGCCTGGACGCCCAGCACAGGACGGCCACGCTCGTCAGCCAGATCACCCACACCCCGCCGCTCGTGGCCGAAAGCCAGGGCAACCTCCAGGCGCTCTCCAACGGAGACTGGTTCGTCGGCTGGGGCCAGTCTCCGGACTTCTCGGAGTTCAGCGCCGGCGGTGAACCGCTGTTCGACGCACACTTCCCGCCGCACTCGCAGTCATACCGGAGCTTCCGCTTCACCTGGACGGGCACCCCGGCTCATGTCCCGACGTTCGCCGTTCAGCCCGCCGCGCCGGGGCCGGGCACCGTCTATGCAAGCTGGAATGGAGCCACGCTCGTGGCCGGCTGGAGAGTGTCGGCAGGAGCCACTCCATCGAGCCTTCAGCCCGTCGCCCAGGCGGCGCGCAGCGGCTTTGAGACCGCGATCGCACTGCCCGCCGGCACGGCCGGACCGTACGTGACGGTGCAGGCGCTCGACGCGTCGGGCGCGGTCATCGGCACCGCGCAGGCGAGCAAACTCCCATGAGCTTGTGACAGGATGGCCGCGATGACCGAACTGGTGCTCGTCGAGGAGCCGGCGCCCCACGTCCGCCAGCTCACGCTGAACCGGCCCGAGGAGCTGAACGCCATGACCTCCGAGCTCTGCGAGGCCCTGCACGTCGCGCTGCGCCGGATCGCCGCAGAACGAGCGGCTCGCGCGGTCATCCTGACGGGGGCCGGGCGAGGCTTCTGCGCCGGTGTCGATCTCCGCGGCTACGGGGCCGCGCCGGGCAACGACGGCAGCGACGAGCCCCGCGACCGCCTCGCCAACCAGGAGCACATGTCCACGCTCATCCTCGAGCTGCGTGCTCTGCCCCAACCGGTCATCGCGGCCGTCAACGGGCCGGCGGCGGGCCTCGGCCTCGCGCTCGCGCTGGGCTGCGACATTCGCTATGCCGCTGCGCCGGCGGTGTTCCGTGCGGCCTTCATCAACATCGGCGTGTCCAACTGCGACATGGGCACGAGCTGGCTGCTGCCCCGCCTGATCGGCGCGTCGCGCTCGCACGAGCTGATGCTCACCGGGCGCAGGTTGGGCGCCGAGGAGGCGCTGCGGATCGGCCTGGTCGCCGATGTCCTCGAGGACGGGAAGCTGCTCGAGCGGGCGCTCGAGGCCGCTACACAGATCGCCTCGCTGGCGCCTTGGGGCGTTCGCCTGACAAAGCAGGGCATGTGGGCGGCGCTCGAGATTCCCTCCCAGCGGGCGGCCGTCGAGTACGAGGACCGTCAGCAGATCATGGCCACCTTCGGGCGGGCGCTGCCCGAGGCGGTGGGCGCCTTCCTCGAGAAGCGCCCCGCCGAGTTCGCAGACTAGCGGCGGGCAAGCACAGCCGATGGCCGGCGGCGTTGCACGTCGGCCAAAACCTGCATCCGTAGGCCTCAAGGAACGCTCGCACCGAGCCGATGCAGATCAGATGGCAGGCAAGGCTGCACCGCGCCGGAGGGTAGTGCACGAGAGTGGAGCCTCGCCGGCTCCGCCGACCCCGCTGCAGCCGGCGGTGGACGGGCTTCAGCCTCTCGGCGAAAGACTCAGGGCACGAGCCGGCGATCTCGTCAAGGAGACGGTCGCGCGGACCATAGACTCGGGCCAGATCGTCGACGCGCTGGTGCAGGAGAGCTTGGAGCGAATCTGCGCGAGCACCACGACCGCCGTTGCCAGGTGGATCGCGGGAGAGGGCCTTGAGGTTGCGCGTGAGGCGGGTCGCGAAGCCTGGCAGATCTTTGGTGATCTGGCGGCACACCGCGCGGCGTCGCTTGACGAGGTGATCAGGCGCTGTCTGTGCTGGCGCGACGTGATGACCGAGGCCCTGCGCGAGGACGCCTCGCAGCTGGAGGTCCCGCCCGCGGCACTTTCCCAAGCCCTGAGCATGGTGCAGCTGAGCCTCGAGTCCAGTCTCGTGCTGATGTCCAAGCGCTTCGAGGCTGAGCGTCAGCGGACAGATGAAGAGCTCGCGCGGCGCGAGGAGGAGCTTGGATTCATGGCGACCCACGACGCGCTGACGGGCCTGCCCAACAGGACGCTGATCCTGGACCGCGCAGAGCAGATGCTCGCACGCTGCGCCCGCGGTCAGGCGGAGGTCGCGGCGCTGTTCATCGATCTCGACAACTTCAAGGGGATCAACGACACCCTCGGGCATTCAGCCGGCGATCAGCTCCTTCAAGCGGTCGCGGCGAGACTCGATGGCGTGGTGCGCGGCTCCGACGCGCTGGGACGCCTGGGCGGCGACGAGTTCGTTGTGATCTGCGAGGCGCTTTCGCTCGAGACCGGCCCCGAGCTGATCGCCGAGCGCCTGCTCGAAGCGCTCAAGCCTCCATACAGGCTCGGACCCGACGAGCAGGCCTGCGTGACGGTCACGGCCAGCATCGGCATCGCCACCGGAAGAACCGTCTCGGCCGAGGAGCTACTGCGCGAGGCCGACGTGGCGATGTACCGGGCCAAGTGGGACGGCAAGAATCGTCACGTCATCTTCGATAAGGGCATGCAGGAGGTGATACAGAACCGAATGGAACTAGACATCGACCTGCGCTGCGCACTTCAGAGGGGCGAGTTCTTCCTTGCCTACCAGCCCACCTTTGCCCTGAGCGACATGAGTCCCACCGGCATGGAGGCGTTGATCCGCTGGGAGCACCCGCTGCGCGGCGTGATTCCGCCGGATGACTTCATCCCGCTGGCCGAGGAGACCGGGCTCATCACCGACATCGGCAGGTGGGTTCTGGAGCGTGCCTGCACCCAGGGCGCCGAGTGGCGAGCAGCCGGGTACACGGTCGGAATGGCGGTCAACGTCTCGGCGCGCCAGCTCGACACCGATCAGTTCATCGCCGATGTCGAGGGTGCGCTCTCTCGCAGCGGTCTCGATCCGGAGGCGCTGACGCTCGAGATCACCGAGTCGACGCTGATGCGCAACGTCGAGGAGACCGCGCGCCGGTTGGCGGCCGTCAAGCAGCTCGGGGTGCGCATAGCGATCGACGACTTCGGCACCGGGTACTCCTCGCTGGCCCATCTGCAGCAGTTCCCGGTGGACGCCCTGAAGATCGACCGGTCATTCATCGCGGGGCTGAACGACAACAAGGAGGGTGAGACTCTCATGCACACCCTCGTGCAACTCGGCAAGGCTCTCTCGCTCGAGACCTTCGCCGAGGGCATCGAGCAACACCAGCAGCTGTCGAAGCTCAGAGGCGAGGACTGTGAGAGCGGACAGGGCTTCCTCTACTCGCGACCGCTCGACGTACCCGGCGCCGAGAAGTTCCTGCGAAGCTGGACCGAGAGCGGCACCGTCGCATAGCCGCCGAGCGGAAGGGGGGATTAGAACCCCCGAGACGGGGTTCGCCCGTCTAACGGGCGCGGTGTGCGACGGGGCGCGCGACAGTCGACGGGGCCCGAGGGACACGCGGGGTATCCTGCGGAAGCGCATTGGGCGCGCGCCGAGACACCATGACCAGAGTCACCGAGGAGAACCCAGCACCCTTGATGAGCACGCGGGGTGGGCGCCTTGTCGGCTGAGGACGTCGAGCTCGTCCGGTCGTTGAATCCGGGTCCGGAACTCGATCTCGCACCCATGTTCAAGGATCACGAGGCGGCGGCGCGGTGGCGCTATGAGGTCGCGCCATTGTTCGATCCGGCCGTCGAGGTTTCGATGCGCTTGCCTGGATTACCGCCGGTCATCTATAAAGGGCTGCGTGGTGTGTGCGCCGCGTGGCGAGACATGCTGAGGCACCGGACGAGCTACCGCAATGAAGTTGAGGACGTGATCGACCGTGGGGAACGCATCGCGGTGATCCACCGCGGCTACAGCCGAGACAGACCGGAGGGGCCCGAGAGCGTGCTCAGGCGTGTAACGATCTGGACTCTCCAGGATGGCCGGATCGTTGGCGTCGACTTCAACGTCCCGTACACCGATGCGTTCCCGGCCATCGGAGCGGCGAACTAGCCGAGCGCCATTCGCGGCCTCGGCCGCGGCGAATGGTGTGACTGGCGATCGGCAGCCGCCGCACCGCCGACATTCCAGCGCTCGCTGGAGCGGTGGGGCAACTCCAACCGTTGCAACGATGCAGGTCTGGCGGTGCAAATACAACGCAAGGTGGGTTATGGTACATTCCTGATTGAGGGGCCAACACGGATCTGACGCAAGGAGGAGAGCTGTGGGCAATCAGGCTTGGCAACGGATAAAGCGGGCTATGGTCGCTTCGACCGTGGTAGCGTCGACGTTCTTTGCGCTTGGAGCGGTGGCCGCCTCAGGTGCGGGCGCGCTACCGGCGGTGACGGAAATTCCGGCGGGCAGCGGGGCGCACGGATACCCATATGACGCCGTCCCGCAGACGCCGACGCTCCCGGGGGCGCCGTTCATCAACCTGAGCGAAGCCGGCTACGCAGAACATGAGTTCACGATGTCCGGCGGCGACACCATCTACAGGCAGAGCGGTCTTTGGTCCTCGAACGGCAAATGGGCGGTGTCGCCCTCGCAGACCAACGTGCCTTACACCACCCGCCTGCTCGTGCGCTACCCGACCAATCCGGCGAAGTTCAACGGCACCGTGGTGTTCGAGTGGCTGAACGACACGACTGGCGGCGACCAAGACCCGGTGTGGGCGCAGCTCTACAGCGAGCTGATCAACAGGGGGTATGCATACGTCGGCGTGACCGCGCAGAGGCCTGGCATGAAAGACCTCGCCGCCTGGGACCCGACGCGCTACCGCGCGCTGGGCGACAGCAACGACGGCCAGTCTTATGAAATCTTCACCCAGGCCGCGAACGTCATAAAGGCCGACAGCGCGACGCTGCTTGGCGGGCTGACCCCGAAGGAGCTGATCGGGACCGGCGACTCGCAGTCGGCCTTCCGGCTCGACACCTACGTCAACGCGATCCAGCCGCTCACGCATGCCTTCAACGGGTTCCTGGCGGTCGGCCGTGCTGTCACCGCGGCGCCAATCGGCGAAGGGCTGGTCGCGACATCGCCGTTCCCGGCGCTCATTCGCACCGACAACACGACGCCGTTCATCCAGCTCAATACCCAGGGCGACATCGAAGAGCTTGATGCAGCCGCCGCGCGCCAGGCAGACAACAACTACCTGCGTACCTGGGAAGTCACCGGCGCTTCGCACATCGACATCCACGAGGCCGAGTACGAGACCGAGACGATTGCTCGCGAGGAGCCGACCGTGCAAGTCCCCTCGTGCGCGCTCGGCACGCCGATAGAGGGCACGGGGACGCCGCTCGACGGCCATAACCAAACCGACAACATGCCGCTCTTCGAGGTCGAGGATGGCGCGATGGCGGCCGTACAGAACTGGGTCACGAAAGGCGTGCAGCCGGCGCACGGCAGCCAGATTTCCACTATTCCCTTGTTCTTCGGCGCTTACGATCTCGTCAACAAGAACAGGTACGGCGTCGGCGAAGGCGGCATCCGCATGCCGGAGGCACAGGTCCCGGCGGAGAACTACTCGGCGATCAACTTCGCAAATGTGAGCGAACAGAGCCTCAACCCGTTGTCCCTGCTCACCGAGCTGGAGGGAGCGTTCGAATCGCTCGAGACCGGCGGCATCACTAACGAAGCCCTACGCGACGAGGGTCTGTGCCTGCTGTCTGGGTACTTCACGGACTTCAGCCAGTCCACGCTGAAATCGCTTTACCCGACGACCGCGAGCTATGCCTCGAAGTTCGCTACAGCGGCGAACGCCGAGGTGACCGCCGGATTCATGACCCCCGAAGACGCGGCGGCCGCGATCGCCAACGCGAACGCCGGAATCGGCCCGCTGCAGGACCCGATCCTCACGATCCCATGATCTAGCGGACCGTCGCCATCACTCTCAGCTGCGCGCGGCCCACCTCTCCCGGCCGCGCGCAGCGCCATCTCCGGCGGCCGTGCTCACAGACCGCGCCGCGGCACGATGGCGCCGCAACTCGTGGGCGGGGCGGCTCCACAAAAAGCGGAAGGGGGGGGATTCGAACCCCCGAGACGGGGTTCGCCCGCCTAACGGTTTTCAAGACCGCCGCATTCAACCGCTCTGCCACCCTTCCGTGCGCTTCATGATGGCGAATGCCCCGGAGGCGAGGCTCCGAGCGCCTGCGTGCCGGGATGGCAGGCTCTACACTGGCATCCCATTCCCGGGAGAGGTGGCCGAGTGGCTGAAGGCACTCGCCTGCTAAGCGAGTATGGGGATCAAACTCCATCGCGGGTTCGAATCCCGCCCTCTCCGTCGGCCGGATAGCCCGCAAATGCGGGGTGCAGCCTCACTGCCGAGCGCGCTGAGCCTGGAGCTCCATCAGTCCGAGCCCACCTGCAGCACGAGCTTGCCGGTGTTCTCTCCGGCGAATAGCTTTAGAAGGGTGTCGGGAAACGCGCTGAGGCCACCCTCGGCGATGTCCTCGCGGGAGATCAGCCGGCCTTCGCTCATCCACCCGGCGATCTCGGCGGCGGCCTGGCCGTAGCGGGCGGCGTAGTCGAACACCACCATTCCGGTCATCGAAGCGCGGGCGACGAGCAGCGACAGGTAGTTCGCAGGGCCGCGCACCTCCGTGGCGTTGTACTGGGAGACCGCTCCGCAGATCACGATGCGGGCCCCGCGCGCCAGACGGGTCAGCACGGCATCGAGGATCTCGCCGCCCACGTTGTCGAAGTACAGGTCGACCCCCGTTGGGGCCGCCTCGCGCAGGGCCGCGCGCACGTCCCCGGCCTTGTAGTCGATGGCGGCGTCGAAACCCAGATCGTCGGTGAGCCAGCGGCACTTCTCCGCCCCGCCCGCGATGCCGATCACGCGGCAGCCCTTGATCTTGGCTATCTGGCCGGCGACGCTGCCGACGGCGCCGGCCGCACCGGAAACGACGACGGTGTCTCCCTCCTTCAGTCTGCCGGTGTCCAGCAGGCCGAAGTAGGCGGTCATTCCCGGCAGGCCCAGCGTGCCGAGGTAGGTGGGCAGCGGGGCGAGCGACGGGTCGATCTTGATCGCCCCCCTGCCGTCGGAGACGGCGTACTCCTGGACCCCGAAGTCGCTGTAGACGTGCTCGCCCACCGCGAAGCCGGGGTGCTCTGAGGCGGTCACGCGGCCGACGACGCCGGCGCGCATGACGTCCCCGATTTCGACCGGAGCGATGTATGACGCGCCGGCGTTCATCCATCCGCGCATCGCCGGGTCGAGCGAGATGAAGGAGGCCTGCACGACGAACTGCCCGTCGCCCGGCGTCGGGACCGGCTCCTCGGTGAAGTCCCAGTCAGAGGCCTGCGGCAGGCCGGAGGGACGGGCGGCGAGTCGCACTTGACGGTTGATCGAGCTCACGGGGGATCTCCAGACGTTCGGGGTCAGGGTCGGCTGTGGTCACTGTCGGGTTTGGGGGTCAGGCGGTGGTGCCGCCGTCGACGACGAGCTCGGAGCCGGTCGAGTACACGCTCTCATCGCAGGCGAGGTAGACGACCGCCTGGGCGATCTCCTCGGGGGTTCCTAAGCGGCGCAGTGGAATTCCCCTGATCAGCCGGTCGATCAGCTCGGGGGTCTTTTCCCGCTGGCGGGCGTTCATGTCGGTGTCGATCTGGCCGGGGTGCAGCGAGTTCACGCGCACGCCCGAGCTCGCGAGTTCCTTGGCCACGACCTTGGTCATGCCGCGGACCGCCCACTTGCTGGCCGAATAGGCGACCAGGTAGGGACTGCCCATGAGGCCTGCCACGGAGGACATGTTGATTATCGAGCCCCCCTGCTGCTCGGTCATCGCCGGCGCCACGGCGCGCATTCCGAGGAATACGCCGACCACGTTCACGTCGATCACCCCGCGGAAGGCCTCGAGCGAGGTCTCGGCCAGCGGCGCCGCGAGGAACACGCCGGCGTTGTTGAGGAGGATGTCGATGCGCCCGTGCGTGTCAAGCGCCCAGGAGATCACCGCCAGCCAGTCGTCCTCGCTCGTGACGTCGTGGGCGCGTGCGCCGGCACGGCTGCCGAGCTCCTGAGCGATCCGCTCGGCGCCGGCTGCGTCGGTGTCGGTCAGCAGCAGATGCGCTCCCTCATCCGCCAGGCGCCGGGCGGCCGCGGCGCCGATGCCGCCGGCCGAGCCGGTGATCAGCGCGACCTTACCCTCGGCCCGCGGCGCGGACATCGATCCTAGGACTCCTCCGAGGCGGCGACGGCGAACACGATGTGCCGGCGCGCGAGCGTCAGGTAGGGGTGCAGCTCCACCGGCCCTCCCTCGAGCGGCGCGACCGTCACATCGGTGAGGGTCAGGAACTCGCGCTCGGAGGCGTTCAGCACATCTGAGACGCGGCTGCGGTAGCCGTCGCGGGCGAGCGTCAGCACTCCCTCGATCCGGTGGCGCTCGGTCTCGATCCTGATCCGCTCGCGGCGGTGGTCCATTCCCGGCGGATCGTCCTCGGGGGGATGCTCGCTCATGCACCCATTATCGGCCCTCGCCGCCGTCAGCGTGTCACGGTGTAGGTGCGCGTCGTGATCGTCCGCCTGCCGGTGGGCCCGACGGCCACGATGTTGACCCGCGCGCGCATCGCGCGGCCGCGGCCGAGCTCTCTGCGCAGGCGCCGCAGCGTCGCTGAGCCGAGGAGCAGGCGAACGTGGCCCGTCAGCGCCGGCGGGAGCCTGCGGGTCACCGCGACGAGCTTCACGGTGCCGCGCCGGCCGGAGGGGGACAGCGAGGCGGTCACGAGGATCTGACAGCCCCGCCTGCAGCTGACGCCGAGGGCGAGCGCGCGCCGGGCGAGAACCCCGGCGTGGCGGGGAAGGGTCACGTGCAGCACCGGCGCGACGTCGAGCGCCGGCGGCCAGCCCCCTGGAGCGAGGCATCCGGTGGGGGCGGCGTCGACGGGGTTGAAGCGCTCGACCCGGTTGTTGTTCGTATCGGCCACGTACACGTCGCCGTTGCAGTCCACCGCGATGGCGCTCGGCTGGGAGAACTGCCCCGGGCCGCTGCCGCGAGTGCCCCACTTCGCAAGCAGACGGCCGTTTGCGTCGAACACCTGCACGCGGTTGTTGTCGCGGTCAAGCACGTACACGCGTCCGGCGCCGTCGACGGCCAGGCCATGCGGTTCGCGGAAATGGCCGTCCCCGGTCCCCTCGGAGCCCCATTCAGCGAGCACGCTTCCGCCGGTGCTGAGCTTGACGACGCGGTCGTTGCCCATGTCAGCCACGTAGACGTCGCCGGCGCCGTCGAGCGCGACCGCGCTCGGATGGTTGAATTCCCCCTGTCCGGCGCCCGCCGCCCCGCCGCCTTCGCCCGTGCCCCATCTCGCGATCAGCGAGCCTCCGGCGCTGTAGACGAGCACGCGGTTGTGGTTCTGATCGGCCACGTAGGTGGTGCCCGAGGGGGCCACGGCAACCGATCCGGCCCCGCTCAGCTGGGCTCCACCGAGGTCCGCGGGGCCGCCGAGTTCCGACAGGAACGTGCCGTCGCCCCACAGGTGCACCACCCGTTCGTTGCCCGGGTCGGCGACGTACACCGACCCGCGCGGGTCGACGCCGATGCCGGCCGGTTCGCCGAAGCCCGCGCTATGCCCTCCGGCCGTCGTCCAGGAGCCCGCAAAGGCGTCGCTTGCGGGCGCGAAGGCCTCGATGCGGTTGTCGATCGTGTCTGACACCAGCAGCCGGGCGGTCGGGTCGGTCGCAAGGCCCCGGGGGGCGGTCAGCTGGCCGGGGCCGCGTGCCGAGGCGCCCAGCGTGCGCAGGAAGTCGCCATTGGCGTCGAACACCTCGATGCGGTCGTTGGCCGTATCCGCCACGTAGGTGTCGCCCGCCGGGTCCGCGGCGAGGCCGCGGGGAAAGGCGAGCTGACCGGGTTTCGATCCGTGTCCGCCCCACGCTTTGGCGAACGCCATTTCCGGGTTGAGCTTGACGATGCGGTGGTTGCTGTCGTCCGCCACGTAGATGTTGCCGGCCGCGTCCAGCGTCACGCCGTAGGGGAAGCCGAACTGCCTCGGCCCGGTGCCGTTCGAGCCGGCGGCGCCCTGGAAGTTGCCGTTCGGGTCGAATTTCTCGATGCGGTGGTTGTCGTCGTCTGTGACGATCACCTCGCCGGCGTTGGCCGCGACGCCACGGGGATAGGAGAACCGTCCAGGGCCGTTGCCGAAGGCGCCCCACTGCATCGCTTCGCCGCCTTCGAGGTTGAAGCGCTCGATGCGGTTGTTGCCGCTGTCGGCGACGTACACGTAGTTGCCGGCCACCGCGATGCCTCCGCCCGGCGGCTGGTTGGGGTTCTGCGAGGAGAAGAAGCGGAACTGCCCGAGTTCTGAGCCGGTGTGTCCCCAGGCGGTGATGAAGTTGCCGCTGGAGTCGAACTTCTCGATCCGGTTGTGGCTCGAGTCGACCACGTACACGTTTCCGGCGGCGTCGGTTGCCAGTCCGCCGATCGGGCCGAACTGGCCGTGGCCGCCGCCGTATGAGCCCCACTCCGTCTCGAAGGCGCCGGCGGCGGTGAACTTCTCAACGACGTAGCTCAGCTGGTCGGCGACGTACACGTTTCCCACAGCGTCCACCGCGACGGCCTCCGGGAAGCGGAGCACGCCCTCGGCGCGCTGCCCGATGATCTGGGCGCTGGCGTACGGGCACGGGGCGCCGTCGGAGCCCGCGCACGTTTCCCCCGACGCGCTCTCGGCGCCGGCTGCGGCCGAGGCGAGGACGAGGGCGAGGACCAGGGCGAGGATCGCGAACGCCGGCGGGAGCCGGAGCGCCAGCCGGAGCGGGTGGCGGTGGCGGGGCCTCATTGGCGCATCAAACACCCGCCGTCCGGGAGCGGAGCGGTGTCCGCAGAAAAGTAACGCCGCTAGCCGACCCGCTCGGGCGTGCGGGCCGAAAGGCCCGTGCGGGTGATCGGCGTGGCGACGGGACCTCCCGGGCCGGCGGGCCGGTTGCGCTCCTCGCGAACTATGTACAGGGGGCGGTGCTTGACCTCGTCGTAGATGCGCCCCACGTACTCGCCGATCACTCCCAGCGCGATCAGCTGGATGCCGCCGAGTAGGAGGATCGCGATGGTGATCGAGCCGAAGCCCGGCAGATAGGAGTCGAAGATGCGCAGCACGATGACGACCGGGATCGCGACGAAGGCCACGCTGGCCGAAAGCAGTCCGGCATAGGTGGCGAGCTGCAGCGGCAGGTGCGAGAAGGAGGTGATCGCGTCGAGCGAGAAGCGCAGCATCTTGCGCAGCGTGTACTTGGTCTCGCCGGCGTGGCGCGCCTCGCGCTCGTAGGAGACGGCGGTCTGGGTGAATCCCACCCACACGGTCATGCCGCGCAGGAAGCGCGAGCGCTCGGTCATCGCCAGCAGGGCGTTCAGCGCGCGGCGGTCGAGCAGGCGGAAGTCGCCGGAGTTGGGCTCGAGGTCGACCTGGGCGAGCTTGTCGAACAGCTTGTAGAACCAGGAGGCTGTGGCGAGCTTGAAGCCGGTCTCGCCGTCGCGCTGCTTGCGCACCGCGTAGACGACGTCCGATCCGCGGCTCCACTGGGCGACCATCTCACCGATCAGCTCCGGGGGATCCTGCAGGTCCGCGTCGATCATCGCGACGACGTCGCCGATCGCATGCTCGAGGCCCGCGGTCAGCGCCGCCTGGTGGCCGAAGTTGCGCGACAGGTGCACGACGCGCACGCGCGGGTCCGCCTCGGCAAGGCGGTCGAGCAGCGCGGGCGTCGAGTCCGAGCTGCCGTCGTTGACCAGCACCAGCTCGAAGGTGTAGTCGGCGACCGCGGCGCAGGTGCGCCGGACGAACTCCTCGACGAGCTCCTCCTCGTCGTAGACGGGGGCGACGATGCTGAGCAGGGTGGGGGTGCGAAGTGATGTCTCCGACATGGTCATTGCCTTCCGCGGGGCGGCTTTGGAATCGTGCGCTGCCCGCACATCTTCGGCGCGCGCCCTAAGCCGTTGATGAATTTATCGTTCATCCTGTCTATGGATGCCTTCCCATCGCACCCAGCGTGAAAGGCCCTGCAAGAGCGTAGCGGGGCCGGAGCGCCGGTCGGGCGCGTCGGTGGCCGTGCAGTTCGTCAAGTTCGGAATCGTAGGGGTCTCGAACACGCTGATCACGTTCGCCGTGTACACGCTGCTTTTGAAGGGCTTCGGGGTGTGGTATCTGGCGGCGTCTGCCATCGGCTTCGTGGTGGGGGCTGTCAACGGATTTCTATGGAACCGCCGCTGGACCTTCCGGGGGCATGTCGGCGATGCGCTGACCCCGGTGCGCTGGGGCATCGTGCAGGGGTGCGGGCTGGGGCTCAACCTGGGGCTGCTTTATCTGCTCGTGCACGGCGCGAGCGTCGACAAGCTGCTCGCCCAGGCCTTTGCGACGGTGGTGGTGACGGTGCTCACGTTCATCGCCAACCGCGCATGGACCTTCCGCGCCGGACCGCCCATGGCGGTGGCGGACGGCGACGTTTGATCGTTCGGCTCAGCGAAAGACGCTCAGCAGCGACAGGCCGGCGGGGATGCGCCCGCCGCGCCCGACCATCATGGCCTCGAGCGCGAGCGGGCGCTCGAGCAGCCAGTTGAGCGGCTCCGGCGGCACCCACAGATCGAGGCTCGACTCGGTCGTCTTGGTGCTCAGGCGGTCCAGCGCCCGCAGCACTATCGCGACCGGCAGCAGCAGCGAGTTGAAATAGGTCGTGCGCGTCTGCTGCCATCCGGCCTGCTCGGCCACGAGCTGGAGCGAGCGGCGGGTGTAGCGGCGATGGTGGTGGTTGATCTCATCGTGCCCGCTCCACAGCCACTCATAGGCGGGCACCGTCACGAGCAGGAAGCCTCCCGGCGCGACCACGCGGCGCAGCTCGCGCAGCGCCTCGAGGTCCTCGTCGAGATGCTCGATCACATCGAGGCTCACAGCCAGGTCGAAGCTGCCGGAATCGAAGGGCATGTCCAGCACCGACCCTTCGACGACGTCGCCGAGGAGCCGAGCCCGGGCGAGCGACACGCTGGTGCTCGACAGCTCGACCCCGGTCACCGGACCCAGGCGGGCGAGCTCGACCATGTTGCGTCCGCTGCCGCAGCCGGCGTCGAGGACGCGCGCGGGGCGGGGCAGTCTCAGGTTGGCGATCGCCCGTGAGAGCACCGTTCGCCGTCCGCGATACCACCAGTGACGATCCTCGGCGCGATGCGTTTGCAGCTCGTAGTCCCGGTCCATCCGGTCGCATCCTTTCCTAATCCCCTTCCGCGCGCGGTGCGCTCGCCGCCCCATGCGTCCGCTGTCCGCCGCATGCGGCGGCGCAGCTCGTCAGGATCCGGGCTGCCCCAGGGCGCTGCGCAGGAAGCTCACGCTGCGCTGCCACGAGCTCTCGGCGGTCTCGCGGTCGTATGTCCCGAGGCGGTCGTCGTCGTTGAAGAAGGCGTGGCCGGCGCCCTCGTAGTAGTGGAAGTCGACGTCCACGCCGGCGTCCTTCAGTTCGGACTCCAGAGCCTTTGCTTCCTCGAGCGCAATGAACGCGTCGGCGGTGCCGAAGTGGCCGAGCACGGGACCTTTGATGTCGGTGAAGTCGGGCTTGCCGTGGGGCATCACGTAGTAGTAGGTCACGGCCGCGGTGATCTGGGGGCACGCCGCGGCGGCCCACAGCGACAGCCCGCCGCCCAGGCAGAAGCCGAGCGCGCCGACGCCGGATCCCTCGACGCCCGCGTGCGAGGACAGAAATCCGGCCGCTCCGCACATGTCCAGCTCGGCCTGCTCCATCGACATCGCCATCATCTTCTGTTCGGCCTCGCTGGGCTGGGTGGTGGGCTCGCCGCGGAACAGGTTCGGCGCGAGCGCGAAGAACCCCTCGCCCGCCAGCCGGTCGCAGACGGATCTGATGTGCGAGTCAAGGCCCCACCACTCCTGCAGCACGATCACGGCCGGGCCGTGCTCGCCGGCGGGTACGGCCAGATAGCCGGGCGCGGTGCCGGCCCCTGTCGGGAACTCGATATCGGGCATGTTGGCTCCTTGGCTTTCGATGGTCCGACGGCGCTCGCCGGCGCTGCGAGGATACCCTTCTCCACGCGCCGGCGATTCGAAGAGCCAGCACAAAAATCCCCACGCCGGTGGCACCGTGGTGCTGCCGGCCGAAGAAAGGGCAACCCCACATGGCTGAGGTAAACCATCAGTTCCGGCTGGCCGCTCGGCCGGTCGGCCTTCCCAAGCCCAGCGACTGGAGCTACACCGAGGAGCCGGTCGCAGAGCCCGGTGAGGGCGAGGTGCTCGTCAAGGTCCTCTATGTCGGTCTCGAGCCGGCGATGCGCGGCTGGATGAACGAGGGCCGCTCATACATCCCGCCGGTGGGCATCGGCGAGGTGATGCGCGGGTTTGCCGCCGGCCGCGTGGTCGCATCCAACTTCCCGGGGCTCGCCGTCGGCGACCACGTCAGCGGCATGCTGGGCATTCAGGAGTTCGCCGTTGCCAACGGCCATGCCCTGTGGAAGGCGGACACGCAGCTGGCCCCGCTCGAGGCCTACCTGGGGACGCTCGGCATGCCGGGGATGACGGCCTACTTCGGACTGCTTGACATCGGCAAACCGGCCGAGGGGGAGACCGTGGTGGTGTCCGGCGCCGGGGGCGCCGTCGGGGGAGTGGTCGGGCAGATAGCGAAGCTGAAGGGCGCCCGCGTGATCGGCATCGCGGGCGGCAGTGAGAAGTGCGACTACGTCACGAACCTCGGCTTCGATGCGACGATCGACTACAAGGGCGAAGACGTGATGGAGGCTCTCGGCAAGCACGCCCCGGACGGCATCGACGTGTTCTTCGACAACGTCGGCGGGGACATACTCGACGCTGCCCTTGCGCATCTGGCGCGCAACGCGCGTGTTGTGATCTGTGGGGCGATCTCCCAGTACAACACCACGAGCACCATAAAGGGCCCCTCCAACTACCTGTCGCTGCTGGTCAACCACGCGAGCATGACCGGGTTCGTATTCTCCGACTACCTCGACCGGATTCCCGAGGCGGCCACGGCGCTCGGCGGATGGATCGCCGCGGGCGAGATCAGCTCGCGCGAGGACATCGCCGAGGGTCTTGAGAACTTCCCTGACACGCTGCTGCGGCTGTTCAGCGGCGAGAACACGGGAAAGCTGGTGCTGAGGGTCGCTGCCGATTGACCCGCCCGTCACGCGCAACCGTGTCGGCGCTCTGCCTGATCCTCGCGATCTGGAGCGCGCCGGCGCGGGCGGCGAGCGGGTCGCTGGCGCCGGCCGCCGGCACCTATGTGGACGGCATCTCAGACCAGAGCCTGCCGGCGTGGGACGGCGACTTCTCCGGCAGCTACTTCGGTCGGCTGTTCTCGGCGGTGTGGGTCGCCGGCGGGCACATCAGGCTCGCGCGGTACGTGGCGCAGTGGGATCTGATGGGGGAACGCAGCGGGGGAGCCGATGCCCAGGGCGACTACCGCGAAAAATTCGAAGCGTGGCTGATCGACGTGGGCAGGCTGGGCCTCGTTGCCGACGTCGGGCTGACGAGCTACGACGGGAGCTACCCGGTGAGCGTGAGGGAATACGGGGCGAGCCTTCAGCTGGTGCTCGACCGGGCCACGACGATGGGTGAGCCCGTGCGCTATGTGGAGGCGTGGAACGAGCCCAACAACCAGGGAGCGCAGACGGCGCTGCGAGCCGCCCAGCTGACGAACTCGGCGGACGGGCTTTGCGAGGGCGGCCACGCCTGCACGGTGATTGCCGGGAATCTCGAAGATTCTCCGGACGTGGCCGGCTACGAGAGGGAATATGAGAGGGCGCTTGACTTCAGGCCCGCGATCTGGGGGGTCCACCCCTACTACTCGGTCGAACTGCAGAGCGAGGCGCCGCTTGAGAACTTCATCGAGAACCTTCCCGGCGCCGGCGCCGGCGAGCGCATCTGGTTCACGGAGATCGCCGCGCGCAGGTGCACGGACTATCGCGGCGAGCTGCGGGAAAACGGCGCGGACGGACAGGCCGAGCGAGCACGCTGGCTCCTGGACACGCTGATGCGCGACAGCAGGCCCGAACATGTCTTCTACTTCGGGTTCCTGCCGGGCGAACGCAGGCAGCCCTCGTGCTCGGCAGAACGGGAAGACGATGCGCTGTATGAACCGAGCGCAGAGGCCTCCGATCCGGACGTTCCGCGCCCGGCGGCGAGCTACGTGTGGGGTGGGAAGGCCGGCGCGCTGTCCGGCGGATGCAGCGAACCGCTGTCGCTCCCGGGCGCCGCGAGCGGTCGGCCGGCGACCGTCGCGTGGCCGGGCGCGGGCGCTTCGGGCGGATGGAGCCTGCCGGTGCTTCTGAACGGGTGCACGACGCTCGCGGGCGACTCGACGTCGACGTTCATACCCTGATGCGCGCGCTCGTGCAGAGGGTCAGCCGGGCCGCCGTGAGGGTGGACTCCGAGGTGGTCGCCGAGATCGGGCCCGGGCTGCTCGTGCTGCTCGGGATCACACGCGAGGACGATGCGCAGACGGCCGAGCGTCTGGCCGAGAAGGTGCGGGCGCTGCGGGTGTTCGAGGACGCCGAGGGGCGGATGAACGAGCCGCTTGGCGAGCGGGAGATCCTGTGCGTGAGCCAGTTCACCCTGTATGGCGACACCCGGCGGGGCAACCGCCCGAGCTTCGTGGCCGCGGCTCCCTCACCGCAGGCCGAGCCGCTGTATGAGCGCTTCTGCGAGCGGGCCGGGGCGCTGCGGGGGGTGTTCGGCGCGCACATGGCGGTGGAGCTCGTCAACGACGGGCCCGTCACGCTGCTGCTGGAGGCGGTAGCGCCGGGGGCTGCTCGAGAATCATCTGATGGCTGACCTCGAGCGTGTGGGGGATGTGAAGGAGCTCGCCTGCGGCGAGCGGCCGCCAGCGCGGATCGGCGTCCAGGGGCTCTGAGGCGAGCAGCACGAGCGGACGGTCGGCCCCGGCTTGGCAGTGGACACGCAGGCCGAGGCTGCTCGATTTCTCGAGCGGCTCACCGGGCAGCAGCTCGAGCAGGTACAGGGTGTCCTTCTCGGGATAGCGAAGCGCCCACAGCCCGTCGGCCGTCGCAAGCACGAAGTTGATCGAGACGATCGGCAGGTTCTGAGCCACCCAGGCACAGGCGGCCTCTATTCCAGCGCCGACGTCGCCTTCGCCGGCCGCGATCTCGCGGGTGATCAGCGCGAACAGGCGCTCGGAATCGGTGTCGCCCTTGACGAGCCGCAGGGCGTCGCCGAGGTGAGCCTCGAGCGCTGGCAGGTCGCCGACCACGCCGTTGTGGGCGAACAGGCGCCCGTCCTGCTCGAACGGGTGGGTGTTGAGCTCATTGAGCGCGCCGGTGGTGGCGAAGCGGACGTGGGCGAGGAAGGTGTTGGAGGACACCTCACGCGCCTCGCGCCCGAACTCGGCGTCGCCGTAGGCCGCGATCGGCTGCTTTGAGATGTGGGGCGCCTGCCCGGCGTCGAACCAGCCGAGACCCGTGCCGTCCGGCTCGCGGTGGCTCTGGACGGCGATGCTGTCGGGCGCATCGAGGAGCCAGAAGGTCGCCCGCGCGGGCACTGAGCCGGCGCTCATGCCGAACAGGCGGCACATGCTCAGAGTGCCGCGATGGCCGCGGGCACGCCCTCATGGGCGGTGGGATAGGCGGGCTGCCAGCCCAGCTCGCTCTTGATCTTGGCGTTGGAGGAGCGGGCTGAGCGCACGGCGGCGTCGACGGCATTCCCGCCGGCGACGATCCGCGCGAGGGCGACGGGGATGCGCCTGGGCGCCCCCACCCCGAGCGCCCGGGCGGTGAGCGACATGAAGTCGTAGTAGCTGATCGGCTCGTCGTCGGCCACGTGGTAGGTCGAGCCGGCGGGCGCCTCCTCGGCGGCGAGGCGCAGGGCGGTGGCGACGTCCTGCACGTGCACGACGTCCCACATGTTCGCGCCGCGGCCGATCACCGCGAAGCGGCCCGGCTGGCGCAGGCGGGTGACGAGCTCCTCGGCATACCAGCCGCCCGGCCCGTACACGTGCGACGGCCGCACCACCACGCAGGGCAGCCCAGACTCATGGACGAGGCGCTCGCCCTCCTGCTTGGAGCGCCCGTAGGGGGTTTCCACGGGCAGTGGCCGATCCTCGCTCAACAGCGCGCCGTGCGGATCACCGGTCACGACGGTCGAGGCGAACACGACCCGCGGCCCGTCTGAGGGCCCGGAGCCGTTCAGCGCCCGGCAGGCCTCGAGCAGCCGGGTGGTTCCCACGATGTTGACGGTCGCGACCTTGCCCTCGTTGCGCTGGGAGGCGATCTCGGCCGCAAGGTGCATCACGCACTCCGGGCGCTCGGCGGCGATCGCCTCGGACAGGCTGGGGGCATCGGTGAGGTCGCCGGGGACCGCGCGGGTGCCCGGCGGCTCGGAGCCCGGGCGACGCACGAGCGCGCTGACCTCGTGGCCGTGCTCGAGGAGCTGTGCGCACAGCGCTTGGCCGATGAAGCCGCTGGCGCCCGTCACGAATGTGCGCATGGCAGCCGATCATAGTCCGGTATCGTTGCTGGAAGTTCCCCGGAAGGAGAGGAGTGGGTCCGGAATGTACGACTACGTGATCGTGGGGGCAGGGTCGGCCGGCTGCGTGCTCGCAAGCCGTTTGAGCGAGGATGAGAGCGTGCGGGTGCTGCTGCTCGAGGCGGGGCCGCCGGACACCAAGGAGAACATCCACGTTCCTCTCGGCTATCTGCAGCTCGCGGGCACGGACATCGACTGGGACTACCACTCAAAGCCTGAGGAGGAGTGCGGTGGGCGGCGGATGCAGCTGCCCCGCGGGAAGGTGCTGGGCGGGTCCTCGTCGATCAACGCGATGGTCTACATCCGCGGCAACCGGCGCGACTATGACGACTGGGGCATCGCCGGCTGGTCGTATGCCGACCTGTTGCCGTACTTCCTGAAGGCCGAGGACAACGAGCGCGGCGCCTCGCAGTGGCACGGCGTGGCCGGGCCGCTGGCGGTCTCAGAACAGCGCTCGGGCAACCTCATCTCGCGTGCCTTCGTGGACGCCGGAGCGCAGGCGGGACTCGCGCGCAACGAGGACTTCAACGGCGACGAGCAGGACGGCGTGGGCATGTATCAGGTGACCCAGCGCGGCGGCATGCGCGTGAGCACGGCGGTCGCCTATCTGCACCCGGCGATGGAGCGCGAGAACCTGACGGTGATGCCCTACATGCAGGTCCAGCGGGTGCTGTTCGAGGGCACACGGGCGGTCGGCGTGGAGGCCAGCCGGCTCGGTGAGACACAGGAACTCCGTGCCGAGCGCGAGGTGATCCTGTGCGGCGGCGCCTTCAACTCGCCCCAGCTGTTGATGCTGTCGGGGATCGGGCCGGCCGAACACCTCGCGATGCGCGAGGTGGAGGTGCTGCTCGACGCGCCCTCGGTCGGCGAGAACCTGTCCGACCATGCCGCCACCCAGCTCGTGTGGACGACGCCCGAGCCGGACAGCCTGCTGCTCGCGCTCGAGCCGGCTGCGCTTGAAGAGTACGAAGCGACGCAGACCGGTCCGTTCGCCTCCAACCTGGCCGAGGCCGGCGGCTTCGCCCGCGTCGGCGCCGGCGCGCAGGCGCCGGACATCCAGTTCCACCTCGCGCCGGTGCACATCGTGGATGAGGGCATGAGCGATCCGCAGGGCCACGGCGTGTGGGTGTCGCCCTGCCTGCTGACACCGCACAGCAGAGGCTCGGTGCGGCTCGCCTCCAACGATCCCTCCGCAAAGCCGATCGTGCACAACGCCTTCTACACGGCCGGCGACGACATGGAGCGCATGATCGCGGGCCTGCGGCTGACGCTCGACATCTGCGGCCAGCCGGCGATGAGGCCCTACTGCGCCGAGCCGTTCACGACTCCCGACGGCGACTCCGAGGAGGCGTTGCGCGCACACGCCGTGCGCACCACCTTCCCGATCTACCACCCGGTGGGCACCTGCAGGATGGGCCGGGACGAAGGCGCCGTGGTCGACGAGCAGCTGCGCGTGAACGGCGTCGAGCGCCTGCGCGTGGTCGACGCCTCGGTGATGCCGGTGGTCACGCGCGGTAACACGAATGCGCCGACGATCGCCGTGGCCGAGCGCGCCGCGGACCTGATCCGCCACGGCAGGGCAGCCCAGCCCGAGGCGCTCGCCTCGGCGAACGGCGCAGCGGCGCAGCCGGCCGCCGCATAGTCGCGCCCCGCCGGCCGAAGCGCCGGCGGCGGCGAGGACGTTCGGGCGCTATCCGCGGCGGTCGCGGAGGTGCTGCTCCTCGAGCGTGCGCTCGGCCGTGGGCACGGCCTCGAGGCGCGCGTCGGGGATGGGCTCGCCGCTTTCTGTTGAGAGCCCGTAGATCCCCGCCTGAAGTCGAGCCTCGGCGCGCTCGAGCGCCGCGAGCTGATCGGCGAGGTCCTCGGCAAGACCGGCGTCGAACTCGTGCTGGTAGAGGTCCTCGGAGTCGCGATCGTTCGGTTCGGTCTGCTCCTCGCCGGCTTCGACGTCGGCCTGGCCGAGGGCGGCAATGGCCTGCTCGATGCGCTCGCGCTCGCGCGCCAGGAGCTCGCGTGCGTGCTCAGGATCCATCGGCACCGTCCGGAGTGACGCCGGCCCCGGAGAGCATGCGGCGCAGGTCGACGACCATCTGCGTGTCGACATCCTTGCCGCGGGGACGTTTCATGACCTCGATCTCGGGGCCGAGCCTGACCTTGAAGTTGCCGTTGTGCTCCTCATCCACGTCCCCCACCGCCTCGAGCAGGGAGATGACCTGTCGCCACTCGAGGTTGCCGCTCGCCGGGTGGCTGAAGATCTTCCGGAGCGTGTCGCGGTGATGGTTGTTGAGCTCTGCGTGCAATGCCATTCTCCTCAGCGGGAAGCGTGATCCTACTGCGCCACAGACATCCACAACCCGCGGCTGAGCTGAAGCTCGTGATCTTCGACTGCGACGGTGTACTCGTCGACAGCGAGTCGATCTCAAACGGCGTGCTCGCACGGCTGTTGACCGCGCAGGGGCTTCCGACGACGCTGGCCGAGTCCCGCCGCGACTACCAGGGGCTGCTGCTGAGCGAGGTCGTGAGCAGCGCGCAGGCGAGGCTCGGACATCGGCTGCCCGAGGATTGGCTCGCGTCCTACGAGCGCGCGCGCAGCGAGGCCTTCCGGCGGGAGCTTCAGGCCGTGCACGGCGCGGCCGAGGCCGTCGAGCTGCTCAGCGCGGCGGGCATCGCGGTCTGCGTCGCCTCGCAGGGCAAGCTCGAGAAGACGCGCCTGTCACTCGAGCTGACCGGCCTTCGTCACCTGTTCGCAGCCGAGGCGCTGTTCTCCGCCGAGACCGTCGCGCGCGGCAAGCCCCATCCCGATCTGTTCCTCCACGCGGCAGCGGCGATGGGGGCGAGCCCGCAGGAGTGCGTCGTCGTGGAGGACACGCCATCGGGTGTCGCGGCGGCGGTCGCGGCGGGCATGCGCGTGTTTGGCTACACGGCCGACAGTGATCGCGGCGCGCTGCGGCGGGCGGGCGCGGAGGAGCTTGACTCGCTGGGTGATCTGCACGCGCTGCTCGGGGTGGACTGACGCGCCAGGCTCCACCGCTCACGCGAGCACCAGCGCCCGCTCGTGATCGGCCAGGCAGACCTGATCGCGACCATTCCTCTTGGCCCGGTAGAGCGCACCGTCGGCCTCTTCGAACACCGCGTCATAGTCGAAGGGCTCAGTCCGCCGAGAGGCCGCGACGCCGAGGCTGATGGTGGCGCTGACGTTGCCTGCGACCATGTTCTCAGCCACGGTGGCGCGCAGGCGCCCGGCGAGCTCCGCGGCCACGTCCAGCTCGGCCCCGGGGAGCAGCACGAGGAACTCCTCGCCGCCCAGCCGGTAGGCGAGGTCGAATGCCCGCAGCTGCTTGCGCAGCAAGTAGGCGACCTCCCTGAGCACCACGTCGCCGACCGCGTGGCCCAGCGTGTCGTTGATGCTCTTGAAGTGGTCCAGGTCGCCGATGATGACCCCGACGGGCTCGCCGGTGAGCCTGGCCTGCTGGGTCAGCTCGTTCACGCGCGAGCGCAGCGCGTTGCGGTTGAGCATGCCCGTGAGCTGGTCGATGACGGCGTCGTTGCGGTGCTGGATGTCCGACTGCATGAGGGGCGTGGAGAGCGCGGCAAGGCAGATGACGAGCGTCACCGGGACGATCGCGAGCACGGGGTTGTGCAGCACCGCGTGCGCGTCAACGGCGTAGGCGACCGCCAGCGCGAGGATGACGGTGATGACGACCCCGACGACCACGCCGCGCACCGAGAAGCGCGAGCTCAGCGTCATCACGGGGATCGCCAGCCACGAAAGGACCGCGACGCCGGCTTCTCCGCTCAGGGCCACCGCCAGGGCGATCGTCAGCACGCTGCCCACCCAGGCGCCGAACATGACGAACTCCGGCCGCGCCAGCTCCGGCATCAGCCGGTCTGCCGCCGCGAAGCACAGCAGGATGGCGACCACGAACGCCAGCGGCCACCACCCCAGCCAGGGGCCGGCGGCGAGAATCGCAAGAGTCATGATGACGGCAGCCCGCTGCCTGACCGGACGTACGCGCTCCTCCATGTCGAGCATGCGCTGCCGGTCGCCGCCGTCGCGGCAGAGCCACGAGCCGGACGCGTTCTCAGCTCGCCCGGAATGTGTTTGATCAGCCATCTTCTTCAGGCTCGGCCGCAGGGATAGCGATGATTACCGCGGCCGCAGAACCTGGACATACGTCCACATCGGCAAACAACGCGCCACAGCCCGCTTCCGCGGGCAAAAAGCTCCGCCGCCGGAACGCGCTCGCGCGCTCGCGCTCAGTCGATCAGGGCCGTCACGGGCTGGGTCGCGGCGGGCTCGGCGGCCTGCGCGGGGGGGTGGACGGCCGCGGTCGATACCGGCTGGGCGGGAAGCAGTATCGCCGCCATCACCGCGCCCGCGAGCGCCACACCGCCCGCGACCAGACAGCCCGCGCTGAGGCCGTGGATGAAGGCGCCCGAGGCCGCGTGGTGCACCGCGGCGGCGACGCCCGCCCGCCCGGACCCGCCGAGGGCCTGAGCGACCGCGAAGGCCGCGCCGACGGACGCGTGCGCGGCGTGAGCCAGGGCTCTCGGCAGCTGCGCGGGAAGAGACGCCGTCAGCCGGCTGGCGTAGAGCGAGGCGAAGACGCTCCCGATCACGGCGACGCCGAGGGTTCCGCCGAGCAGCCGGGTGGCGTCGTTGACCGCCGAGCCGACTCCGGCCTTGGCGGTTGACACGACGCCCATGATCGCCTCGGTGGCGGGTGCGCTGGTGAAGCCCATGCCGACGCCGTAGAGCACCATCTGAGCGGCGATCGTGCCGTAGCGCGTGCTCGGTGCGATCACCACGGCCACCCACCCGTAGAAGCCGGCGACCATCAGCAGGCCGCTCGCCACGACCAGCTTGGTGCCGAAGCGGACGGCGAGCTTGGTTCCGAGCACGGAGGCGACGCCCACCGAGGTGGCAACGGGCAGCAGGTGCACACCCGCCGACAGCGGCCCGTATCCCTTGATGAACTGGAAGTACTGGGTCATCAGGAATATGAACCCGAACAGCGAGAAGAAGGCGACGGTCACCGAGCCGCTCGCGGCGGTGAAGCGGGGGATGCGAAACAGGCTGAGGTCGAGCATCGGCTCGCGCGTGTGCAGCTCGCGGTCGATGAACGCGCCGAACAGCCCGGCGGCGAGGGCGAAGCCGCCGATGCTGGTGGCGCTGCCCCAACCGTGATTGGGCGCCTCGATAATCGTGTAGATGAGTACTCCCATCGCGGCGGCGGACAGCACGAATCCCGGCCGGTCGGCCCTGGGTGCGAGCGGATCGCGCGACGTCGGCACGCTCCACGCAACGAGGGCCACGGCCAGCAGGGCCACGGGCGCCATGGCGAAGAAGATGCTCGCCCAGGAGAAGCGCTCGAGCAGCCAGCCGCCGGCGATCGGCCCGAGCGCGATCGCCATGCCGGCGGTCGCCCCCCACAGCCCGATCGCGCGGGCACGCGCGGCCCGCTCGGTGAAGATGTTGGAGATCAGAGACAGCGTGGCCGGGAACACCATCGCCGCCCCGAGACCCATCACGCAGCGCGCGGCGATCAGCTGACCCGCGCTCGTGGTAAGCCCGCCCGCGACGCTCGCCAGGCCGAACACGGCAAGGCCCGCGAGCAGCATGCCCTTGCGTCCCACGCGGTCTGAGAGGCTGCCGGCCGCGAGCAGGAACGCCGCGAACACGAGGTTGTAGGCATCCACGACCCACTGCAGCTGGCTGTTCGACGCGTGCAGTTCGCGCACGAGCGTCGGCAGGGCGACGTTGACGATCGTGGTGTCGAGGTTGATCGCGAAGGCTGCGAGCAGCAGCGAGACGAGAATGAGCGGCCGGCGCCTGGCTGCTGCCGGGCTCACAGGCCGAGCGCCCGCCGCTTGGCGCGATCGGCGGCTCCGGCGGGGAGCGCACCCATCGTGCCGACGAGGACCCTGCTGCTCGCCGGCAGCAGGTAGCGGCGCTTGGGCCGGCGCGCGGTTGCCGCGTCCGCTATCCGGCGCGCGACCTGCTCAGCAGAGATGGAGTTCTCGGCGATCTGCTTGGCGACCCACGTGCCGGCGGCGGTCGCGAGCTCCTCATAGCCGTCGATGGTCACGGGAAAGGCTGCCGCCTGCTGTGCCGAGGCGGCGCCGATGTCCGTTGCCACGAAGCCCGGCTCGATCAGGCTCACAAAGATGCCGAACCCGGCGAGCTCCATCCGCAGCGCGTCCGAGAGCGCCTCCACGGCGAACTTGGTGGCGCCGTATACGCCCATGCCCGGGAAGGCGACACGGCCGATCACCGAGCTCAGGTTGATCAGACGGCCGGCGCGCCGGGCCCGCATGGAGGGAAGGAAAGCCCGGGTCACGCGCAGCAGCCCGAACACGTTCGTCTGGAACTGATGCTCGACCGCCTCGCTGGAGAGCGCCTCGATCGGGCCGCCCAGGGCGTAGCCGGCATTGTTGACGAGCACGTCGAGCCCGTGCCCCCCGGTGAGCTCATCGACCGCTCGAACGGCGCCATCGACGCTTGCATCGTCGGTGACATCGAGTGGCACCGCCACGATGCCCGGGTGAGCCTCAGCGAGCTCCTCGAGCACCGCGATCCTGCGCGCGGAGGCGAACACCCTGTGGCCGCGCCCGGCTAGCTCGATCGCCGCCGCGCGCCCGATGCCCGAGCTCGCCCCGGTGATGAGTACCTGTCGCTGTGTGTCCGGCATGTCATCCATACTATACATATCGTATAGCACGTGCAACACGATCGGTATCCTTTAGACATGGCCACGCGAACCTACCACCAGATGTGCCCTGTCGCGCGCGCGCTCGACGTGGTCGGCGAGCGCTGGACGCTGCTGGTCGTGCGCGAGCTGCTGCTCGGCCCCAAGCGCTTCAAGGAGCTGATGACCCGCCTTCCGGCGATGGGCACGAACCGGCTCTCCGAGCGCCTGAAGACCCTCACCGCGCAGGGCGTCGTGGAACGCTCCACGCTGCCCCCGCCCGCCGACGTCCCCGTCTACGAGCTCACCGCCCTGGGCGAGGGACTGCGTCCGATCGTCCTCGGGCTCGCCTCCTGGGGCGCTCAGCTCCCGTTTGACGAGCGGGTGGACCCGGCGAGCGCCCGCGCCGAGCTGATCGCCCTCAGCCTCGCGGCGGGGAGCGCGCGCGAGGCGAGCAGTGGATTGCATGAGACCTACGAGTTCCGCGTGGGCGATGAGCACTTCCACATAGATGTCGACGACGGAGAGGTGGTGGCCCGCTCGGGCGCCGGCCCCCGCCAGCCCGCGGTCGTGGTCACCTGCGATCTGTCAACCTTCGCGCGGCTCGCCTGGGGTCGGCTCAACCCGTCGCAGGCGCTGCGCTCGGGCCAGGCGCGCATCGCCGGCAAGCCGACGGACCTCACACGCGCCCTGCACGTGCTCGCCCCCGCCTGACTCGGGATACTGGCGCGACAACCGAGCGAGAGGAGACGAGATGATCGTCGTCGTTGGAAGGGTCAGCACCGACGCGGACAAGCGCGATGACCTTGTGCGGATCGGGGAGACGGTCGCCGCGGCATCGCGGGCCGAGCCGGGCTGCATCAGCTATCGCCTGTATGAGGCGACGGACCTCGAGAACCAGTTCGTGTTCGTCGAGGAGTGGGAGAGCGGCGAGGCCCTCCAACAGCACTTCGCCACGCCGCACATAGCGGCGTTCATGCAGGCGATCCCCGCGGCCATCACGGCGCCGCCGGACGTGAAATTCCACACGATCTCAAGCTCCATGGATCTGTCCGAGGTGAGCGCCGGCGGCGGCTGACGCGGCCATGCGGGGCACCGCAGGACCGCCGGCCGCCCTCACGGCCGTTCACCGACCGGCATAACTCATCGAGCTCCTCGCTCAGCGGCCGTGCCGACCTCCGGGGCTCGGACCGGGACCGGTCGGTCCCGTCGGCAGGGTCGGCCCCGAGGAGCCGCTCGACCCGGTCGAGCCCGTCGCCCCGGTCGCCCCGGTCGAGCCCGTCGAGCCCGTCGAGCCGCTCCGGTGGTGCCGGTGTCCATGCCTGAAGTCCGGTCCGAGCGTGGCTTCCACCGTTCCCTCGAATTCCGTCAGCGCCGTAGCCAATTCGGTGGCGGCTTCCTTCTTATGCTGGCGGTAGGTCGCACCGACCGCCGTCAGCTTGGCGTCAAACGCGCTCCGTGCTTCTTGACACGCCGTGCTTGGACCGGTCGCGCCGGTGCTGCCCGTGGATCCGCTCGAGCCGGGAGATCCTGTGGAGCCCGTTGCGCCGGTCGCTCCGGTCCAGTGGCGCCGGTCACGGCCGTGCCAGCGGGGGCACGCGGCGTTCAGCTGCGAGAGCTCGGGTTCAAGCAGCTGCTGGGCGGCTTCATCGGCGCCGCGCTCTTTGCCGTACGCGGTGACGAGTTTGCTGCAGGCCGCCTTGAGTTCGGTGACCTGCGTGTCGGTCAGGTTGCCGAAGCCGTTGGCGTGCAGACCGCGCGAGCTCCCGTTGAGGGGAACGCCGACCTTCCCGCATATCCGATTGGGGCTGCTCAGCGAGTGAGCGGATCTGCGCCCGGCTCTGCCGCCGCCCCCGGTGCCGTCGTGGGCGAGCGCGACGGCCGGTATGGCCACGGCAGCCGCGGCGCCTGACGCCGCGAGCAGGGTCAGGACTCGATGCGATGAAAGCATGCGGAACCTCCTTGTCGTTGAAGCCTGGCAGGCCAAACGCCCACACTGGGGCACCCGACGATCTCCTTCTCCGGGGTGGCCCGACGGGTTCCTAACGGCAGGGCGGCCTCAGAAGTTGCGCTTCGGGCGCAAACCTGGCCGAATCTCCTGATCAGCGGTCGAGGGCTCTGACGGTGAGTTGTGCGAGCGTGGTGCCCAGGAACGCCCCGCCGACGGCGTCGGCGGGATAGTGCAGCCCGGTGTGGACGCGCGAGTAGGCGACAACGGTCGCGAGCGCCCGGATCGGGATCGCATCCTTTGCGAGCACACTGCCCACCCCGGTCGCGAAGGCGAACGCCGAGGCCGCGTGGCCGGAAGGGAACGAGGTGCTGGCGGGCACCGGTGCGCGGCGGGCGGCGGGCAGGTTGCTCTGATCGGGCCGGCGGCGGCGGCCGAGCGGTTTGAGCAGCAGATTCACCACCGCGGAGGTGACGAGCGTGGAGGCGAGCCCTGCGAGTGCGGCGCGCCGACCGCGCTGACCGCGGGTGGCGGCGAGAATCGCGGCCGAGCCTAGCCACAGCCGCGAACGGTCGGCCGCCTGGGTGAGCCGGCTCATGTGCCGGTCGAGGCAGGGCGTTGAGGTCTCGGCGATCGCCGCGTAGATGGCCACGTCGACGCGCTCGGCGTCGCGCAGCCAAGCTCTGGCGCCCCTCACGGCGTCAGTCGTTCCACCACACGTCATCCTCATCGGCGACCGCCTGCTCGATCCGCTCGAACTCGATGTCGGTTCGGCGATCGTCGACCATCGTCTGCAGCGCCTGGGCGATCGTCGGCGCCCAGATCCGGCGCGCGACGACGACCCGCCCGGGCTCGTCGAACTGCTTCCATTCCAGCTCGACGAGCGGCACGCGCGAGGCGGGCGCGTCCTCGGGGACCGGTGCACCCCATCCATACAGCGTTATGTGAGCCTGCCAGCCGTCGGCGCACAGCTCGCCCATCACCGCGAGGGCCTGCCACTGGTCGGTCACGGGCTTGGGCCGCCGGTGGTAGCGGCGCAGGTAGACGGCGATCAGCCCGAAGGCCGCGGCCATGGCGGCGATTATCAGCGCGATCAGGATCGTTTCGTGGGCGGGCGCCGCAGCGTCGCCGCCCTGCACGCCGCTTGCCAGCACGAGCCCCGAAACCATGGCGCTCACGGCATCCGCGCCGATCGGCCCGATCGGGACCGAAGAAGCAGATGCCATCCGCTGGCTGACATAGCGCTTTCAGAGTAGCCGTCGGGGGCCGGCCGTGCGGCGCCGGAAAAAGGCGAACTTCGCGGGATCGGAATCGCATACTCTCAGCGATGCTTTGACACCCCGACACCACGACTCCGGCAGCTGAGCGGTGCGCCGGCTCACGTTCCAGAGCGACGCCGGTCCCGAGGCCGGGGTACTGCTCGGCGAAGACGCTGTGGACGAGCGGCAAGGCGGTCGACACCTTCGCCCCCTGCGGGCCGGTGACACGGTCGAGGTCGAGGTCGACGGTGTCGGTGCCGTCGCCAACACGGTGCGGGCAGGCTGGGCGAAGGCTCACACGACGACGGGGGTGACGGTCAGGCCGGTGAGCTCGCTGCGCGCCCGAAACAGTGTGCCTCCCAGCTCGGGATGGACGTCGTTGTCGGCGGTTGTGATCAGCACTTCGCGCATGCCGGCGCCGCCGAAGGAGACGCTCGAGACGAACTTCGCAGGCACGTCGATGACGCCGTCGAGCTCCCCGTCTCCCAGGAACCGCGCGATCCCTCCGCCCTCCCCGAGCGCCACCCACACGCCCCCCTCGATATCCACCGCCAGTCCGTCAGCCGACCCACGTGGCGAGGCGCAGAACTCACTGCTCGCCCCGCCATGCGCGGGCACTGCGAGAACCACTCCCCGGGCGTAGTCGCTCAGGTAGATCGTGTGCCCGTCCGGTGAGAGGCCGATGCCGTTGGGCCAGATGACGTCCTCGCTGAGGATCTCGATGTCCGCGTCCGCGTCGATCCTCAGCAGCTGGCCCGGCCGCGGATCATCACCGGCGAACGGCCGGAAGCGAAGCACACCGGCGAGCAGCGCCCCGTCCGGGTCGGCGCCCAGATCGTTGTAGCCGCACACCTCATCGCCCGAGAGGATCTCGCGCTGCTCGCCGTTTGCGAGCAGGTGGATCACGTTGCGCCCGCTGATCACCCAGCCACCGTCGGAGTGGGGGACGATGCCGCCGACGCCGCGGCGCCGCGGCAGGATCTCGCGGAGCACGCCCTCGGTGGAGCAGCCCCACACGCCGCCGGCGATCACATCGCTGTAGACGGCCTCGCCCTGCTCGGACAGACGCGGCCCCTCGAGCAGACCGTGGGGTCGCGCGAGCACGGCCTCGACCGGCCTGAGGTCCGACAGCAGCGTGCTCGCCATGAGCCGGAGCCTATGCAAGCGGGGGGCCGAGGGTAAGATCGGGCTCGCGCACGGCGTAAACCCACTCAAGCCCCTTCAGGAGGCACACATCATGGCGACCACACAGCAGCTGGTCACGGGCGTCGACTTCGTCGGACTGCCAACCCGCGACCTCGAGACAGCCGTCGAGTTCTATGGCAACAAGCTCGGCCTGCACCGGTCGGTGTATCTCAAGGAGAGGAACTACTCGGAGTTCGAGACCGGCAACCTCACCCTCAGCATCTATAACGCGGAGGCGATGGGTCTCGAGCACAGCACCAACGGCAACGCCGTCGCCCTGCACGTCGACGACGTTGCGGCGGCGCGGGCCGCGCTCGAGGCACGCGGGGTGGAGTTCGCCGCCGAGACCCTCGATACGGGCGTCTGCCACATGGCGTTCTTCGCCGACCCGGACGGAAACGCGCTGATGCTCCACCGCCGCTACGCGCCACGGGCGTCGGACGCCTGACAGCGGCGTGGCAACCGCGCCTTCACGAGCCCGATCGGCTCTGCGGAAGCGGCTCCTCGACGATCGGGAGCAGTCGAGAGTCCTCCAGCGCCGCCGTTCGGTGGCCGATTGCGGCCAGATACGCCTCGTTTGAAGCGAAGGCGAGGAACTCGGCGACGCTCGCCTGTCTGACCAGCATCACGAGGTCCCACCTCTCATCGGCGGGTCCCACGAAGTAATGCCCGCCGACGGCGAAGAGCTCGAGCGAGCCGCCCGCGTCGTTGAGGAACGGCAGCGTGTGGCGAACGTAGCGGTCATAAGCGGCGCGGCCGGAGATGGGCGTCGCCGGAGCGAGCTCGGGGAAGGTGGAGTAGTCGGCCTCGTCGCGAAAGCGCAGCAGGTTGAGCATCGCCACCGGGCCATCGATGCCCCGCTCGAGGAATCGGCGGGCGCTTGCATCCGTCGGCTCGAGGTGCACGCGCCGAACGTAGCACGGCCATTCCGGGCGCCTAGCGCCGTCGAGCGGCCTCGTGAGGCCAGCCGGTATCCTGCCGCGCATGATGCACCTGTATCACCGGGAGCACGCCGGCCGGCCGATCCGCGTCGCGTGGACGCTCGAGGAGCTCGGCGAGCCCTATGAGATCACGATGGTGCCGCGCGAGGAGACGAAGGGTGAGGCGCACCTCGCGCGCCATCCGCTGGGCCGGGTGCCGGTGCTGGAGGACGAGGAGGGGTTCGTGTTCGAATCGGCGGCGATCTGCCTGCATCTCGCCGACCTGCATCCGGACGCCGGACTGGCGCCGGCGCCGGGGACCCACGAGCGAGCGCTGCTCTACCAGTGGGCGATCTTCGCACCGGCCGAGCTCGAGCCGCCGCTCATCGAGTCGGCCGTTCAGGCCCAGCGCGACCCCGACCGCTCCGCGGCCGCGCGACTGCGCTTCGACGCTGCCGCGGACGCGGTGTCGAACGCCCTGGACGGCAGCGACTATCTCGTGGGCGGGCGCTTCACGGTCGCTGATGTGCTCGTGGGGAGCACGCTGGCGTTCACCGAGCGCATCGGCTTCGCGGATGAGCTCCCCGCGAACCTGAGGGAGTACCTGGCGCGGCTCGTGCAACGGCCGGCCCGCGAGCGTGCCGTGGAGCGCCTGACCTCGGCTGCCCACGCGGCATCCGCCTAGACACCTGCTGACCGAATACCGCTTCGAGCGTTGTTGGCGACCAGACTGCCCGGCCGGGGGAACTCAGGTACTCACCCTCGCGGCGCCCGCCGGTCAGGGACTATGTCAAGCGCTCATCGGCGTCCAGGCGCGCAGGCTCACGGACGGTTCGTGCCGAGCGCCGAGCCCGGGGGTCAGAGGCCGAACCAGCGCTCGCGCCGGCTTGAGCCGAAGCGTTCCTTCTCGGCCACGAGGGCGGCGGACGGGGCGTTGAAGACCCCCGTGCGCGAAGGACCGGAGAGGAAGTCGATGTCCACGCTCCCGACCCGTCCCGCACCGAACTCGATGTAACACGTTCCCCGCCCGAGGTGCGGGCCCGGCGGCTCACCGCCACGAATGCTCGCGATCACCGTCTGCGCCACGATGCGCGCGGCCCCCTCGGCGAACGTTCCGGCCTTCGGCACGCCGGCGGTTGCCACATCGCCGACCGCGTAGACGCCGGGGAAGCGTGTCCGCAGGGTGGCGGTGTCGACCGGCACGTAGCCGTCCTCTGTCATGCCGCTGGCGATGACCACGTCGGGCGCGCGGTGCCTGGGCACGCCCAGAAACAGGTCGAACGGCAGCTCGGCGGCGTCGTCGAGGATCGCGACGCCACGCTCCGGATCGATCGCGCTGACCCGACGACCGGCGATCAGGTTGATATCGCGCTCGGCGAACTCGCTTTCCAGGGCCTTGGAGGTCTCGGGCGAGGGCGGGACCGGCGTGCCCAGCGGGATCACGAACGAGATCCGGCAGGCATCGCGCACGCCGCGGGCCGTGAGCTCGTCGTCCAGGAGCAGTGCACACTCGCTCGGCGCCGGGGGACACTTGAACGGCGCGCCGCACACGCCGATGACCGCATGCCCCTGCGAGAACGTGGGAATGATCTCTGCCAGTCGCGCGGCGCCGGCGACGGAGTAGAACTCGTTCCCGCCCTGCGCGAGCCCTGGCGTGGCATCCATGTCGTAGTCGGCGCCCAGCGCGATTACGAGAACCTCGGCCTCATGGACGCCCGCGTCGGTGGTGACGCGCCGGGCCTCGGGGTCGATCCCGGTGATCGTCTCCCGCAGCACGCGCACGCCGGGCTTGGCGATTTCAGCGTATGGCAAGCGGACCGCATCGGCCGTGGTGCGGCCGAACATCACATCGAGCTTTGAGAAGCCGAACACGAACGAATCGCTCTTGTCGATGACGGTCACGTCGACGGTGTCGCCGAGCGCCTCCGACAGCATGGTCGAGAGCTCTAGACCGCCGAAACCGGCTCCGAGGATGACGATGCGGGTTGGCATTGGCGCGATCCTAACCAACCGATACTCGTGGCGGTCGCCGAGATCTCGCAGTTCGGGTGGCGCGCTCTCGCGAGTCGGCACGGAATACTCGTGTGGATGCCGCGGGCACCTGATCTCGCCGGGCGCGCTCTCGACGAACGCTACGAGCTTCACGTCCTGCTCGGTGAGGGTGCCTTCGGTCGCGTCTACCGGGGACTGGACAGACGCCTCGGGCGGGTGGTCGCGGTCAAGGTGATCAAGCCCTGGTGGGCCGAGGACAGCGCCTGGGTGGAGCGCTTCCAGCGTGAGGCTCAACTGCTGGCACGCGTCAACGACCCCGGGGTCGTGCAGATCTTCGACATCGGCCATGCGGCCGAGGGCCCCTACTACGTCGCCGAGCTCGTCGAGGGTGAGAGCCTCGCTGAGCGCCTGCTCGGCGGCCCGCTCTCGGTAGCCGAAGCGTGCGCCGTGGCCGGGCAGCTCTGCCGCGCGCTTGCCAGTGCCCACGCGCAGGGGATCGTGCACTGCGACGTCAAGCCGGCCAACGTTCTGATGACCGCCGGCGGCAAGGTCAAGGTCGGCGATTTCGGTGTGGCCCGACTTGCCGAGGGCACCTCGCAGGCGCCCTCGGCCACGGTCGCCGGGACGCCTCGGTATATGTCGCCCGAGCAGGCTCGAGGCCGTCCAACCACCCCGGCTACAGACGTCTACAGCGCCGGGGTCGTTTTGTATGAGATGCTCGCTGGGGAGCCGCCGTTCGTGCGCGGCTCCGCCGTCGAGCTGGGTCTTCGCCATCTACAGGACAAGCCTCCGACGCTCCCGCTGCGCGTCCCGCCGGCGCTGCGTGAGGTCGTGGACCGTGCCCTCGCGAAGGATCCCGCGGACCGCTACAGCGATGGCGCCGCGATGGCCGCGGCGCTGGGCGCAGCAGACTTCTCGGCTGGGACGCGGCCAACCGCCTCGACCGCCGCCGTCGCGACCGAGGGCCGTGAGGATTCTGTGGGAGCCGCCGCCCGAACAGGTGCGACGGATACCCTCGTGATGGCCGAGCCGGCGACCGACGACGTCGCCGGCGCAACCACGCTCAACGTGGCGGCCATCCCGACCAGCGTCCTCGAGGGTGCGTCGGTGCCGCCCCTCCCGCCGCGTCCTCCCTCAGCCCGCGCTGAGAAGCCCGCGCGCCGCCGACTGTGGATCGTGTTGCTGGGAACGCTTCTTCTGCTCGCGGCTTGCGCACTCACGTTGTCTCTGCTCAGCGGTGCCGTCGGCCGCACCACGGTTCCGGTCCTGCGCGGGCTCCCACGGGGAGGTGTCGAGGCGCGTGCGCGGCGCCTGCGTGTGCAGCCGGAGTTCTCGACCCGCTACTCAGACGCCGCCACCGGAATCGCGATCGCGCAGGACCCCTCCGCCGGGACGCGTGTCAACGACGGTTCGACGGTCGGCGTGGTGCTCAGCGCGGGACCGCCGCCCGTGAGGGTGCCCGGCGTTGTGGGACAGTCCTCCGCCTCGGCGGAGAGCCTGCTCGCGAACGCGGGGCTGCGCTACGGAGTGACTCTCGTGCCGGCGCCCGGATCCGAGCCGGGCGCCGTGATCAAACAGTCGCCCGGGCCGGCCGCGACCATACCGCACGGTTCAACGGTTGCGCTCAGCGTCTCGGAGGCGCCGCGCTGGCGGCCGTTGACGACCTTCTCGGGCGTTGACAACGGTCAGTCGGTCCCCTTCCGCATTCTGGGCAGTAGGTGGAGGGTGACCTACAGCATGTCCTATCAAGGGACATGCCTCCTGCTGGTCGTGTGCTTCGGACCGAGCGCTGAGGCACGTAACCTCCAGAGCAGCTCGACCTTCGGCGGTTTCGAACTGGGGGAAGGCGAATCCCTGACGCACACCTTCAGCAGCGGCTCGGGCCTTTACAGTCTGCGCGTATCCGGCGGCCGGGACTCGGCGAGGTGGTCGATGACGGTCGAAGACTACTACTGAGTCTTGCCGACTCCCCTCCATGAGGAAGGCTGTACCGGGGATCTTCGACTTTCGTGGCGAGAAGATCTCGCACATGCGCCTCTATCTCGATCCCAGCGAGGCGTTGCGGGCGGCGGGACTCGCCGAGGCGAAGGATTAGGCGGTGTCGCGTGGAGGCCGCGGCAAGCAGTTCATGGCGACGCGATCAGGAGGTAGATGCGTGCCGGCGGACTTGGCGACCAGGAGAAGACCGACCATGAGTGCCCTCTATACCTGACGGTCCCGCGATCAGGGACCCGCGCGGGGCCGGCCCCTCCTGCCAACAACGAGGAGCCGGAGCGCACATACGCTAGACCGCCCGTCATGCTTCGCAAGACGTCGACGAGATCCCGATAATGCGCCGGCAATGGATTGAAGCGAGCCGCGATGTGCGTCGCGATTCTTCCCCACTCCGCGAGCCGCACGGCGGCGCAGCTCGCTGAGGTGCGCTTCGGAGTTGGAACAAGCAGCGCGACGCGCAGGCTGCCAGTCGGGAACGCACGGGCGCTCAGGACACGGGCGTGATAAGCGTTGCCGCCCACGCTGACCGGTGTGCCGGTGCTCACGGTGGCTGGTGGAGGCTGGAGAGTGCCCATCAGGAACGACCCGTTCCTGTACAGGTCGACCGGCACGCCGATGAAACGGCTGACGAGCTTTACATAGCCGGCGTCGTCCTGCACCGACATCACATAGGTTCCGATCATCCTGCCCTTCCATCTAAGTGCGCCGGATATCGGGGCGATGATGTCCGGTCCGCCGACATCGCCCAGGACGCGTCCGGCTCTTTCGACGCGTAGCCGGACGATGTGCAAGCGCGGCGCGTATACGATCGCGTGCACGGCCGCGCCCACTGCCGTTTCGTTGTTGGTCGCCAAGGCAGTAAGGAGCGCCTGAGATTCTGTGACGTGGGCGATGTCAGCGCTCACCTCATGACTGCGGAGCTCGGCCGCGTAGATACCCTGTGCGACGCTGGCGTCGACGCCGGCGATCGTGCTCGCGCTCGTCGTGCCGCAGGGGGGCGACGGCGCATCCGGTCTCAGGTTGGGCCCGGCGGCTGCGGCCCCGCGGCCACTGGCAGCAGTCAATCGTGCAGGCGCGTGCCGCGCGGGACTGGCGTCAGGATCGGCATCGAGCGTGCTGCCAAAGATGGCGCCAACGATGGTAAGCGCGGCACCCACGAACAATAGTCGCCTCGCTGTGAGGCGCTTTCCTGCCCCGGACATGGGCTAAAGCTTTGTGTGCGGTACTAAGCCCGACATCAAGAGGCCGTGAGAACTGTCACATGTGGAGGCCCCCTTCGTGAAGTTACGCCAAGAAACCACGCACAGAACCACGATCACACGGTTTGGTCATTCTCCGCTTCCGTGGTGGCCGATGCGGGACCGGTAGGAGTAACACTCTGGGTCGCTGTTCTCGAGGGTTCTGCCGCCGCGGTCGCATTGGCGGCGGGGTCCGATGCGCCTCTGCCGCCTGGGCGTGCGCTCCCTGCGTTGAGCCCCGCCATCGTCAGAGCAAAGACGCTCGCGGGAATGTCGCTGCTCGCGGGGTCGGTGCGTTGTGCGGATGATTAGACGTCTGACGGTTCACCTCCGACCTCGTTGGGGTGAGTACATGATGCCCCGCCCCGCTATGCGGACGCTAACGCTCTCCCCATCGCAGCTAATCGCGGCGCAAATTGTTCATAAATCGGGAAACGCGGTGAGGGCGGGCCTGCGGCGTTTAGCCAGCGGCCTCGCCCGTCCAGACGTGAAGGGGACGTGTCAGCGTGAGTACAGCGCGAAGAAGTCCCGGTCGTCCGGTTCGAGGTAGCGTGTAGCGGGCCGTTCCATGCCGTCGAGCAGCTTGCTGGGCTCTTCCGCACCGGGGGCACCGTAGGTGATAAAGCTGACCCAATAGGAGTTGATGTCGAGCTCCATTGCACGGATGGCCCCGGCGCGTATCAATGCTCTCGCGAGGCTTGTCACCGTCTGGTCTTCGCCGGCGGCGTAGATCAGGTTGCCGTGGTTGTCGACCCCAACGGCCGAGCGCCAGACGAGCACTGCGTTCCCGACCGTGGCGCCCCATTCGGCATCGTTGGCGATGTTAGGGCTCGCTCTTCCCGCTTCGACGATCAGCGGAAGGTTCTGACGCGCGAAGGAGACACCGGGTGGGAGCGCCGAGCCGTAGTGCCAGTCGACGACGTCGACGCGCCCGTCGTCGTACCCGACCAGGGTGCCCTGGCCGTCGCGCAATTGGGCGTATGTGTGCCCGTTGACTGCGAAGCCGCCCCGGGAGTCGCTTAGCTTGAAGCCGCTGTTGAACGTAGCGAGCAGCCGCGGGCGGTCGGTGGTGGGGACATCCATGGATCCCCGCGGGAGCTGCACCGAGGGCTCGAGCCGTCCGGGGTTGAGCGTGAGGGTCGTGCGCTTGGTGTCGATCCATGCCAGGCCTGCCACCACGCGGGGGTATTCAGGTTGATCGCGCAGCGTGGTCACCAGAACAGGCGGTTCGGAGCCGGTTCCCGGACGGGTTGTGTGCCAGACGCCCTCGCCGGGAAGGGCGGGCTCGAGCAGGGACAGGACCCGGGGCGGTCGATCTTCGACGTTGACTGCCGGTGCAGGGCTGCCTGGGCCGTCGCCAACCCTGGGGAGAGCGCGGAGGGTTGGCCCGCCCTTACTGGGCGCGGTGAGCGAGTAGTAGACCGACTCGACGTGTGCCACGAGCCCGGCGGCGCCGTGGTCACGGAGCCACTCGACGCTGCGGATGCCGAGGCTCGAGTTGGAGGGTTCGCTCATCGTCCCCCAGTAGGAGAGGCCAACCGGAAGCAGCGCCGCGAGCGCTGCGACGACCGCGATGCGTCGAAGTCGCACCGGCGGGGAGGGGCTACGGTGGCGTCCAGCAGGTCGGGCTGCAGGTGCAAGTCGGCCATGAGCGACATCGCGTCCCATGCGCTGACTGTAGTGAGTGCTGGCCACAGACAGACCCAGTGCGACCTCGATTATGTGTGAATTCTCACTGAGGAAACTCTCACACTCAGGGCTGTCTTTATGAGGGTGAAAGGTTTCCGCTGTGGAATCTTGAGTCGACTTGACAGGCAGACCAACTTCGGCCGTTTCGCTGACCGTCTGGAGCTTTCACCATCGTTCCACTTGAGGCACTCGCCGACGAGCAGCCCCTCCCCCTCCTTCGCGAGGCTTCAGCGCCGGCGCGCTTGGAGCCGCCCGTGCGCCTTCGCCGGTCCGCCGGGATCCCGGGCGGGGTGGTGCTGAGGGCATGCCGGCCTCGCCAGTGGAGCAAGAATATGCTGGCGTTCGCCGCTCCCTGTGCGGCTGGGTGGATCGATCGGCCGGAAATCGCTGCCGAGGCCGTCGCTGCGTTTGTGGTTCTTTGTATGATCTCGAGCGCCACATATCTGGTCAACGACGTGCGCGACCGCGAGCAGGACCGCGAGCACCCGCGCAAGCGCCTGCGGCCCGTGGCAGCGGGTCAGTTGTCAGCTGCTGCGGCTCTGTGGATAGCCGCCGCGCTCGCGGTCTCGGGGGTAGCATTCGCGAGCCTGATCACCCCCGGCCTGGGACTGCTGGCATGCGGCTATCTGGCCTTGACGGTGAGCTACTCAATGTGGCTGCGGAGGGTGGTCGTGCTCGACATCCTGCTTGTTGCGGCCGGATTTGTGGTTCGAGCGCTCGCGGGCGGTGTGGCGACCGACATCTATGTGTCGCGCTGGTTTGTCGTCGTAACCGCGTGCTGTGCCATGTTCCTCGTCACCGCTAAGCGCTATGCTGAGCTTCGCGTGCATGCGGGGTCTGGTCCGGTGCGGGCCACGCTTCACCGCTATTCGCTGGGGCGTCTTCGTCTCACGCTCGCCGTGTCCGCGACTGCGGCCGTGGTCGCCTACACCGGGTGGGCGTTCACGCGACCAGACCATCCCGCCTGGTATGGCCTTTCGATCATTCCGCTTCTGCTTTGGTTCTGCCGCTACTCCACGCTGATCGGAACGGGCGGCGGTCAGGCTCCGGAGGAGCTGATCCTGCGAGATCGAATGCTTCTTGCCATCGGCGCGAGTTGGGCCGCTCTCTTCCTCGGCGGCGTGTATGCCGGTCCTTGAGCAAGCGCACGAGCGCCTGCCGGTGAGATCACTGAGCGGCTGGGGCCGCACGTCGCACAGCAGCTGTCGCGTGGTCCAGCCGCGTGGCGTCGCCGAGGTTCTCGAATCGCTCGCATCCCACGCGGGCGACGCCGGCGTGATCGCGCGCGGTGCCGGACGCAGCTACGGTGACGCGGCTCAGAACGACGGCGGCACGGTGCTCGACATGACGGCGCTGGATCGAATCGTCTCGATCGACCCGGAGAGCCGGCTCCTCAGGGCTCAGGCCGGTGCGACGATTGCTCAGCTGATGGCGCGGCTCGCAGCCCACGGTCTGACGCTCCCGGTTGTCCCCGGCACGCGTCATGTGACGCTCGCGGGTGCGATCGCGAGCGACATCCACGGTAAGAACCACCACCGTGACGGAGGCTTCGCCCGCCACGTTGCCGCGCTGTCTCTGTGCACGCCCGCGGGCGAGGTCCTCGAGGTCACGCCTGAGAACGGCGCCGATCTGTTCTATGCGACGCTCGGTGGCATGGGCCTGACGGGTGTCGTGGTGGAGGCGACCGTCCGCGCTGAGCCGCTTCGCTCTCCGTGGGTCGCCGCGGACACCGATCGAACGGACGGCCTCGAGCAGACGCTTCAGCTCATGGACGGCGAGGAGAGCTCCCGTTACTCGGTGGCCTGGCTCGATCTGCTCGCTGACGGCGCGGAGATGGGCCGGGCGATTGTCAGCCGCGCCGATCAGCTGCCCGCAGATGGCCTCGCGGCGCCGCTCGGACGGCGTCGCCCGGGAGTGGCGTACCCGGGCGCGCTCGCGAGACCGCCGATGTTCGACGTTCCCCGCGGCTTTCCCGCGGCCCTTTTGCGACCGTCGAGCGTGCGTGTGTTCAACGCTCTGCGCTGGCGTTTGGCGCCGCGTCGCGAGCGCGGCCGCCCAACCGCACTCACGCCCTACTTCTTCCCGCTGGACGCAGTCGGCGCTTGGAACAGGCTGTACGGAGCCTGCGGTCTGGTGCAATATCAGTTTGCGATCCCGCTCGGTGCGGAGGACGCTCTCGAGCGCTGCTTCCAGGTCATCAGGGCGCGTCGCCTGCCGATCTACCTGGCGGTGTTCAAGCGCCTGGGGGCGGCGTTCGGCGGTCCGCTCTCGTTTCCGCTGCGGGGTTGGACGCTGGCGGTGGACATCCCGGCAGCCGCGCACGGTCTGCAGTCGGCGCTCAATGAGCTGGATGAGCTCGTCGCGGGCGCGGGCGGGAGGGTCTATCTGAGCAAGGATGCTCGCCTCGGGCGTGATGCGCTGAACGCGATGTACCCACAGCTCGATCGCTTCCGCGCCCAGCAAGAAAGGGTCGATCCGGACGGCGTCCTTCGCTCGGACCTCGCCCTGAGACTGGGACTTTGCGGAGCGACCGGATGAGCGCGGCTCCGGGAACACACGGGCGCCGCGTGCTTGTTCTCGGCGGCAGTTCGGAGATCGCCCTGGCGATCGTTTCCGAGCTCCAGGCGCGGAGCCCGCGGGATGTTGCACTGGTGGGGCGCGACGCCGGCGCACTCGACAGCGCGGCGGGTCAGCTCAGCGCCGCTGGTTGCCCTCGAGTGGACACGTTTGAACTCGATGCCCTCGACCTCGCTCGACACGACGAGGTGCTGGAGCGGGCATTTCGGGAGCTGGGCGGTGCTGACATCGTGATCCTCGCGATGGGCGTGCTCGGCGAACGCGGCGGGCTGCCGGCGGACATCACCGCGGCGAGCGCTGTACTGCAGGTCAACCTCGTGGGAGCGGGCTCGCTGATGATGCTGGCGGCCAGACGGCTGCGTGACGGGGACGGGGGAACGATCATCGTGCTCTCGTCGATCGCCGCCGAGCGCCCGAGGCGCGCAAATGTTGTCTACGGAGCTTCCAAGGCCGGCCTGGATTCCCTCGCGCGCGGACTGGGGGACGCACTGTATGAGCAGGACGTGCACCTGTTGGTTGTCCGGCCGGGGTTCGTCGAAACAAAGATGACGCGCGGCCTTGCCCCCGCACCCCTGGCGAGTACAGCACCAGCCGTCGCCACCGCGGTCGTGGACGGGCTTGATCGGGGCGCGAATACCGTCTGGGTTCCGCGTACCCTACGCTGGCTGATGCTGGTGATGAGACTCGTTCCGCGTCCTCTCTTCCGAAGGATCACACAATGAGCACCGCACGAGCATCCCGCGAGAGGGCCACCGAGCGCGCTCCGCTGCCGGCCGATATCGCGACGCTACACGCTCGACGCCGCGAGGCGCGACGCAGGCGCAGGCTGACACGGGTCGATCTCGGGCTCGGTATCGCAGCTGCGCTGGTGCTGTTGATCGCGAGCCCGGGCCTGGCCGTCACCGGGCTGATCTCGGCGCTCGTGCTTGCGGCATGCGCCATTTCAGTCTTCGCCCAGCGACGCATGCGTGGTCGCGTTGCCAAGGCGCCGCGGGCTCGGCCTCGCGCCGGCCACGGCGCGAGGCGCAGAAGCTGAAGGCAGTCTCCGGTTATCCGGACGCCGACACCCGTGTCAGCCGGGTCGCGGCGCGGAGAAACCACCGGCCACGGTGTGGCCTTCCACCGATGCGGGCGGCGGGTCACGGCGCGAGGCTGCTGGAGAGCCTCGTCACCCCGGGCACCGAGCAGGGAGTTCTCAGATGTCCGTTGTTGATGTGACCAATGATGCGAGCTTGCTCAGCACAGGGACATGGTCAGTTGACCCGCGGCGCTCGAGCGTAGCGTTCGCCGTCAAGCACATGCTGTTCGCGAAGATGACGGGTCGCTTCCGCGAGTTCGCCGGCACGCTTCAGACGGGAACAGGCGAGCCGCGTGCGGCGGGAGTCGTGAAAGCCGCATCGATCGACACGGACGAGTCCGTCCGCGACGAGCACCTCCGGCGCTCGGCAGACTTCTTCGACGTCGAGCGCTACCCGGAGATCAGTTTCAACTCGAGCCGGATCGACTACCTCGACGGCGGGAGATTGCGAATCGTGGGGGAGCTGACAATGCGCGGCGCCACCCGCGAGACCGAGCTCGACGCGCAGCTCGAGCGCCCCAAACCAGAGGCAGATGGCGGCGAGCGGATCGCGCTGGAGCTACACGGGGAGCTCGACCGTAGAGACTTCGGCCTGACCTGGAATCAAAAGCTCGATGCCGGTGGAGCGCTCCTGGGCAACAAGGTGGAGATCGCGCTGAAGATCTCGGCGGTGAAGACGAAAGCCAGCTAGCGGCACCATCGTCGAGAATAGTCCGAGGTCGGGTGCCGGGTGTCCAACCGCGGGACACCGGCGCGGGCAGGTGAGCGGTAGCGAGCTGCGCGCTCAGCGGATGTGTGGCGGGCGCGCGAACAGTCCGGTCGGTCGGCCGCTGGAGGGATCGGTGGCGCCGGCGAGCGATGGAAGGCCGAGCGCTTCCTCGATCGTGCCGAGCGTCCCATAGTGGTCCACCGGGCTACTCTCCCGCACGCCCCGGCGCACATCAGGACCGGCAAGGATTGTGGCTATTTGTCCGCCCCGCGCGACTCCGCCACAGCAACCTCTATCCGAACTGCCCTCATCCCACGTGAGCACGAGGAACCCATGCGGCCCGAGCTCGTGCAACAGCGCTGGGCCGGTGCGTGCAAGGAACCGGTCGCTGCCGGCGACGCCGCAGTCGTGGCCGTCGTCGCAAAGGTTGGGCGAGATCCAGGCGTAGGTCGGCAACCGCCCACGACGCAGGTCCGCAGCGAGCTGGGAGAAGCCGACGAGCCTGCTGCAGCGACCGGGAGAACGGGCGATGTCGTCGAAGTAGATGAAGGGATTGTGCTTCTTGGCATAGCCGCCGGCCGCGGCCCCCTGAAAGCAGGCTCCGGGCAGATCCTCAAGGTACGCCTTCCAGGAGATTCCGGCGGCTTCGAGCTGGTCGACTATGTTGGACGCCCCGACCTGACAGTCCGTGCAATCCGAGCTCACGCCCTGGGTTGAGCCGCTGGTCAGAGCCAGGTAGTTGGGCAGAGAGGGATGGCCGATCGCGAAGCTCTGGGTCGCGAGCCCGTAGCGGCGGGCGAGCGCGTTGATGTACGGAGCGGCCGGATTGCCGAGAACCTCGCTGTACTCCGCGTTCTCCATCACGATCACGATCACGCGCGACGAGGCGGGACTCGGAAGCTTGGACGACTGAACGTCCAGCGGCGCACCGGGACGCGCCTGCGTGCAGCCTGCAGCGAACAGCGGGGCGGCAGCGAGCGCGATGGCGCTAGCGCACTCGATCACGGCGCGCTTCACGATGCGATCATCGCACAGGGAAGCGGGCCTCCTTGCAGTCGCCTCACACGTCCGCCTCACCAAAAGAGACCGCTCCATCGCGTATCGCAGCGACCCTCGGTAAGCCGCTGGCGTCAGCCGGCTAACTGCGGCTTGCTCGCTGCGCCGCGGATGGTCTCCATCTGTGTTCGTCTGATCGATGTCCAGCTCAAGCCCCCGAGCTCAAGGTGGGCTGGAGGTACACCGATAACGCCCGTGATGTCCGATGATCGTCCCGGATATGGACCGCTCATCGCGACGGCGAGTGCGGCAATGCTCGTGGTGTCGGTATTCCTTCCCTGGTACGGGGTGAGCCTGACCGCCAACGGGACCGCCTACTTCCAGCAGGTGACGGATAAGGTGGTAACGCAGTGGGGCAACGCGGCGCTCCAGGATCAACTGGGTGCCGCGAATGCGCGTGTGAGCGGGCTTGCCGGTCATCAGCTCGCGACACTGAGCGGCCATCAGGCGCTCAAGTACACGAGCATCGTCCTGCTGCTACTCGGCGGCGTTGCGTTCTTGCTTGCACTGCTCCGATTGGTGGATTCCCCCGGGCTCCCGTCGGCGAAGGGCTCGGCGATTGTGGGGCTCGGCGTCCTCGCGACCGTCTGTGTGCTCTTCCGGATGGGCGAGCCGCCCTCAGCGCCAGGTCAGTTTTCAGAATACTTTTCGCTCTCCCTGCACTATGGCGCGTGGCTGGCCCTGGTCAGCTCTCTCGGGCTGGTTCTCGGAAGTGTGGGGCCGCGTACGCGATCGCCACGGGCGGGGTCTGCACGGGAGAGCCAGAACTTGTGGGCCGAACTCTCCGGTTGGACGCCTGAGGCTTGAGGTCGGGCTCCTGCTCACCATACGAGTCGACTTGCCAACCTCGCATTTTGTAGCGAGAATCCGTCTCGGGGATGTTGGTCTTGGCCACCGGGTCGGTGAGCTCATCTCGGCCGACGAGCGCGAAGATCACCGGGAGGGCGAGCAGCGCGATCGCGCCGAGCACCCAGAAGGCGTGCTGGAAGCCGCCTGTCAGAGCTGCGGGCAGCTTGTCGCCGGTGTGCAGTAGTGCGTTTGTGTGGAGGGCGGCGACGCTCGAGGCGATTGCGATACCGAGCGCTCCTCCGACCTGCTGGCTGGTGCTAAGGAGCCCGGAAGCCAGTCCGGCCTGATGCTCCCTGATGCCGGCGAGCGCGGCGATCGAGACCGGGATGAACGCAAACGCTGTCCCTGCGCCCGCGACGATGAACGGCCCGAGCAGGTTGCCGACGAAATGGCCGTGGACGGGTACTCGGGTCGCCCAGAGCACGCCCGTGCCGATCAACGTCATCCCGACCGCCATCACCGGCTTGGGTCCGATACGGGTGACCAGTAGCTGGGAGACGCCCGCGAGCGCGAGCGAGGTCAGTGACGCTGCCAGCCACGCAAGCCCGGCCTGCAGCGCGCTGAAGTGCAGCACCTGCTGCATGTACAGGGTCCCGACGAACAGGAAGGCGTAGAAGCTGCCGACCAGCAGCAGCGCTGCCATGTTCGCGCCGGCGAGCGTACGCAGCCGGAAGATCGAGAGCGGCAGGATCGGCCACTCGGTCCTTTTCTCGATCGCGAGGAACGAGACGAGCAGCCCGACGGATGCCGCCAGGACCGCGATCGTCCGCGTGGCACCCCAGCCGTACTGGGGTGCCTGGGAGATCGCGTCGACGAGCAGCACCAGTCCGCCCGTTCCCGTGATCGCACCGGCCGCGTCAAAGCGCCGGCGCGCGGTGGTCAGCCGGCTCTCCGGAACGATCCTCGGTACCAGCGCAAGCGCGATGATGCCGATTGGGACGTTCAGGTAGAAGATGTACTGCCATCCGGCGTAGCGGGTCAGGATCCCGCCGGCGATCAGCCCGACGGTCGCGCCGGCGGCGGCGAGCCCGCCCCAGATCCCGAGTGCCTTGTTGCGCTCGGCGCCCTCCTGGAACATGTTCATCACGATCGACAGGGCGGCGGGCAGCATGATCGCCGCACCGACCCCTTGTATGGCCCGGGTCGCGATCAGGAAGCCCGCGCTGGTCGCGAGCCCGCAGGCCAGCGACGCGGCCGTGAACAGGCCGAGCCCTACCACGAGGACACGCCGGCGGCCGAGCAGATCGGCGGCGCGGCCACCCAGCAGCAGCAGGCCACCGAACGTGAGCGCGTAGGCGGTCGCCACCCACTGCAGATTGGTCTGGGTGAAATGCAAGTCGTGGGCGATCGTGGGCAGCGAGACGTTGACGATCGTCAGGTCGATGATCGTCATGAAGTACGCGACGGCCAATAGCGCGAACGCGCGCCAGCGCTTGATGGGTGGTGTTGTGGGCGTCATTTGCGAGCTCCTTGGTCGATGGGTTGCCGTTCTTCCTCGTTGTGAATGGAGATACGAGGAGGAGCCGAAATCCATCGCTCGCGCGTGCATCGCGGCCACGAAGCGCCTGGGGGCGCGACCGTCCGCGCGCTACGCGCGCGCGGGAAACCCGAACCGCATGCGCACCGCCGCCCTGCCGGTGAGCGGCTCCGGCTTCAACGGCCCGAGCACGCTGCGATGTTGATTATTGGCCCGGTCGCTCGGGCTCGAGCGTGCGCTTGATGACGCTCAACGCGTGCTCCATCAGAGGCTCGGCGCGACCGGCTAGCTCGTTCGGGAGAAAATCGGCGATCCACACGAACAGGCTGTGGTCTGCTCCGTCCGCGAGCACCTGGGTCGATGCGTTGTGATGGGTGTATGGAGGGTCGACGATCGACCACACGAGCCGGCGCGCCTCGTCGTCTAGGTCGACCAATCGCTCGCGCAGCACGCTGCCGTTGAAGAACGTGACGATCCGGTCCTCACCGTCCAGTCGGGCATTGGTCGCGAAACCGGGCACGAGCCGCAGATGCAGCGATCCCCAATCACGGAGCGCATCCCAGACGCACTCTGCACTCGCGTTGATCACGATCTCCTTGCGAATCGAAGCCATCGCTGCCCTCGGGTCTGGATTTGGACCAGCCAGCGCCCCTCCGGCCTGATCTCGCTGGTGACGGAGATCCTATAGGGCTCAAGCAGGCGGACCCGGCGCCTACCGCGAGCCATCCAGCCGCGAGATCATGCCCGGGCAGGCAGCCCGAACGACTCGACCATCGACGGCGTGCGGAAGTGGATGATCTCGTCGATCCGCCCCGCCTCAAGGGTTAGGACAGTCACGCCATGTGGGGCGTAGACCCCCGAACTGTCGAGCTCGTAGGCGCCGACCGCCAGCTGCCCATTGGCGGAGGTAGGCAACATCCGCCAACTCCGCGCGCCCTCGAACACCGCGCTGCGCAGCACCTTCTCGATCGCTTCGCGCCCGTGATACCAGCTCGGGATCGGCGGCATCGCGAGCGTCGCGGTGTCGGTAAGCATCCCGACGATTGTGTCCACGTCGTTGCGGGCCCAGGCTTCGACGTAGCGTTGGACGATCCCTTTCAGCTGCTCATCGCCCAGCGAGCCGAGCGTCGCCTGCTGGCTGCGGTCCGGCCGTCGCTCCTCCAGCGTCGCGTGCGCGCGCTGCAGGGCGCTGTAGACCGAGGCGGGCGTAGTCCCGAGCGCCTCGGCGACCTCCGCGCCAGAGAAGCCGAGAACGTCGCGGAGGATGAGCACGGCCCGCTGCCGAGGCGGTAGAAGCTGGAGCGCGGCGACAAACGCGAGCTCGATGCTCTCTCGCTGCTCGTAGCGGGCCTCCGGTCCGGCGAGGCCGTCGTCGAAGCCGAGCTGCTCGTCGGGATATGGGTCCATCCACACGGCCTCGAGCAGCGGCGCCTGGATCGGCTGGTGCGGATCGGCGGGTGGGCCATAGTCGATCGGCAGCACACGCGAACCTCTGCGCTCGATCGCACGCAGGCAAACGTTCGTGGCGATCGAATACAGCCAGCTTCGCAGCGAGCTTCGCCCGTGAAACGACGACAGACTCCGCCACGCACGAAGCAGCGTCTCCTGCACCGCATCCTCGGCATCCTGCAGGGAGCCGAGCATCCGATAGCAGTGCGCGTGAAGCGGTCGCCGGTGCGCCTGCACCAGCTCGGCGAACGCTGCCTGATCCCCGCCGATAGCTGCCTCGATTAGCTGAGAGCCGTTCATCTGGTCCCTCGCACGAGGGTACGCTTCGGCTGCCAGAGCGCGATCTCGCCACCGTCGCTTGAGCCCAGCACGCTGCGCCATCCCGCCGGCCCCTCGCGTGGCTCGAGCAACACCGTCGCTCCAAGCGCCCGCCCGCGTTCGGTCATCGCCTCGATCTCCGGCACTTCCACGTACGGAAGCCAGACCGGCCGCCGTGCACCGCACTCGACGATCCCGCCATCGAGCGCACCGCCGAGGGCCACCCCGTGGTAGGTGCCCGACCGGCAATGCAGGCGCTCTGTCTGCCAACCAAGCAGCTCGCGATAGAACGTGCTCGCGCTTGATAGGTCGTGGGTATGCAGCTCGAGATGCACGAGCCTGCCCGGTTGAGTATCGCGTGTGTCTTTCATTGGCCTTCCATTGAGTACTGATACGGAACGGCGCGGGAATCCATCGGTCGACCGAGCGAGCCCCTCGGAACGCTGGGACCGCCCGACGCCTACCAGCCCCTATCGGACGAGCTGGTGGGTGAGGAAGGTCACGCCGTTATCGATGGTCTGGTTGTCGAGGAGGCGCATGGGCTTCGCGTTGCTGGTATCGCCGAACAGGCGCTCCCCGGCCCCGAGTACGACCGGGAAGATCTTCAGCCGCAGCTCGTCGACGAGGTCGCTCGCTATCAGCGCACGCACGAGCTGGAAGCTGGCCAAGACGAGGATCTCGCCGTCTACCTCGCGCTTGAGCTTCGATACCTCGTCCACGGCGGCGCCCACTAGCACTGTCGAGTTATTCCAGCCAGGATCTTCGAGAGTCGAGGATAGGACGTACTTGGGCAGGCTGTTCAACCTGTCGGCCAACTCGCCACTCCGCGACGGCCACCGCGCGCCGAAAAACTCGTAGCTGCGCCGACCCAGCAGCAGGGCCTCGGCGTGAAGCGCGTCGTCGAGTGCGAGCCTGGCCAGATCTGGGCGGTCCTTGATCTGGCCGAACCAGCCGCCGCGCGCGAAGCCCTCCTCACCCGTCGGGTCCTGGACGACTCCGTCGAGCGTTACGTTCTCGCTGATCACGATCTTTCCCATCTCGGTTCTCCTTTCGCTGTCCGCTTGGACTGTTTTCAACTGAGATCCGAGCGAGCGGTGAAATCCAACGGGCCCGGCCTGATCGAGTGTCGGCGAGGAGCGATGGATTCGCGTGCCCGCTCGTATCTCTGTTCTCAAAAGGGCGATCCAGATCGTCGAGGACGCGAGATCTAAGGAGCAACACATGACAATCACCGACAGGACAATTCTGGTGACCGGGGCCAACCGCGGCATCGGGCAGGCGCTGGTCGACGAGGCGTTGAAGCTGGGCGCAAGCCGGGTGTATGCCGGAACGCGCGAGCCGATCGTGCACCCCGACCGGCGCGTTACCCCCGTGACACTGGACGTGACCAACCCGGCCCAGATCCAGGCAGCAGTCGAGCAGGTCGAGTCGCTGGACGTCCTCATCAACAATGCCGGCATCTCGTTGCCCGATGACCTCAGCGAGCGGGCCGCATTCGAAGCGCACCTCGCCGTCAACCTGTACGGCACATACGGTGTCACCCAGGCGTTCCTACCGCTGCTGAGCGAGTCTCGCGGGGCGATCGTCAACGTCGTGTCGCTGGGGGCGTTCGCCGCGGTGCCGGTCCTTCCAGCGTACTCGGCCTCGAAGGCGGCCGAGTTCTCCCTCACACAGTCGCTGCGCGCTCTCCTGGCCGGAAGGGGCGTGAGCGTGCACGCGGTCATGCCCGGCCCTGTGGACACCGACATGGTGCGTTTCCTCGACATCCCGAAGAGCTCTCCGGAGTCCGTCGCTTCCGCAATCCTCGATGGGGTGGAGCACGGAGAGGAGGAGATCTTCCCCGACCCCATGTCAGGGTCGATGGCCGATGGCTGGCGCAACGGCTTCGCCAAGGCGTTCGAGCGCGAGAACGCCGCGCTCGTGGCAGAGCCCGTCGCGGCATAGACAAAGGGCCCGCGCCACCGATGAGGTGATCTCATCGGTGGCGCCGACACGTAAGGCTGTTCCTCACGACAACAAGGAGAGTGCAATGGCAATGAGCACCCCACCGACCGTCTCACCGCAGGAATGGGACGCCGCCCGCGAGCAGCTGCTGGTCAAGGAGAAGGAGCTGACCCGCGCGCGCGACGCGCTGGCGGCCGAACGTCGGCGGATGCCGTGGATGGCCGTGGATAAGGACTACCGCTTTCACGGCCCGAACGGACCGGCGCGCCTGATCGACCTGTTCGAGGGCCGCCGTCAGCTACTCGTGTACCGCTTCTTCTTCGAGCCAGGCGTGACCGGCTGGCCCGACATCGGCTGCCGCGGCTGCTCGTTCATGGCCGACCAGGTTGCTCACCTCGCGCATCTGAACTCGCGCGACACCACCCTCGCGTACGTCTCACGCGCCCCCCAGGCCGACATCCAGCGCTGGAAGGCGCGGATGGGCTGGGAGATCCCCTGGTACACGCTGACCGACGACTTCGACGGGGACTTCGGGGTCGACGAATGGCACGGCACGAACGCCTTCTACCGCGACGACGAGGAGCGAGTCTTCCGCACGTACTTCATCAACAGCCGCGGCGACGAGGCGCTGGGCAGCGCCTGGGCCTATCTCGACATGACCGCCCTCGGCCGCCAGGAGGACTGGGAGGACTCGCCCGAGGGCTACCCGCAGACTAAGCCCTACCTGTGGTGGAACCCGCACGACGAATACGAGCGGCCGACCATCCACGAGGCGGCCCAGCGCGCCCTCGACGGAGACGATGACTCGTCGGGTGATCGTCCTTGACGTCGCGCTAGCCGCCCCAGGCTGAGACTCCACCTGCAGCTAACCGTCTACGGGCGGCAGGAGACCTGGGAGGACTCGTCCGCCCGTCGAACGCGCCAGCTTGTCTGGTCCGCCGTGTGGCGAGCGGAACTGGGACAGCGGGCCGCTCAATCGGTGATCCCGCGGATGTCGAGCGCTGCGACCGACTGTGGGTCGTTGAACGATCACCGCCACGCGATCGCCGATGACCGTGAACCCGACCACCGCAAACGGCCGCTCGCCGTCGAACGCGACCGCGCCCGGGCACGACCTCACCGGTGGCATACTGGCAGGCGCCGGACATCGAGGCCAAGCTGGGCGGTGCGCCCTATCCGGTGCTCCGGCGACCGCTTCGCCGCCCACACCGATGACCTGCACATACGGCAGCTTGGGACGCTAAGGCGAGATTTCTCATCCGGTTCGAGTCGTTCTAGTTGACGGCCGCATACTATGAAAGGAAGTGGGACCTGTGAGGACAATGACCTGTAAGCAATTGGGTGGACCATGTGACTTTCCCCACCGTGGCAATACTGCTAATGAAGTCATAAAGGCGCAAGATAGCCATCTAAAGGAAATGGTCGCGGGGGGTGATGAGACGCACAAGAGTGCTTTGGGTGAGATGCAGGGCAGGTGGAAACATCCCATCTCAGGAATGGGGTGGTATCGGAAAGCCAAGCGTGATTTTGCTGCTCTTCCCCAAGACGGATGAGCTAATCAGGATGACGACGAGGACTTGCCATGACTAAACCGGTGCTGTTCTGCTACGACGGATCAAGCGGCTCGAGGTCGGCGATGGTCGCCGCTGGCGAACTCATAACGCACTCAGCCGATGCCTTGGTGCTGGCCGTGTGGACGCCCGCAGTCGTCAGCCTGGTTCGAGCGGGCTCGTTTCTGACCGCGGTACCCAACGAGGGCGAGATAGACGATCAGGAGGCCGCCTTGGCGAAACGAATCGCCGAGGAGGGTGCCGCGGGCGCCCGCGAGCACGGCTACAACGCCTCGGCACGAATCGCGAAGGCCGATATCTCAGTCGTGGGGACGATTGGCGAGATCGCTCAAGAAATCGACGCTGGACTGATTGTCTGCGGCCAGCGTGGACGCGGCGCGATCCGAAGCACGCTACTCGGCAGCGTCTCGCATGGACTCTCGGCGCACGCGCAACGGCCGGTACTCATCGTTCCTGGCCGCACGGGATAACCGTCGGACCGACGACTGCCGCGGGGTGCACGACGATTCGCGCGTCGTCGGCGGATCCGTAAGTGCGGCGCTCGCTTATCTGGATGCTGGAGGTGACGGGCCCCCGAGCTCCGCGGGGGAGGTGCTGCGGGACGCGATCGCTTCGTTATCCGTTACGCGGTCTAGAAGGGTGATCTGCTCAACGTGCGCGGTCACTGCGAAGTGACAACAGGGTCCCGTAACCAGGATGACGGTCACTGGCGCCGCTGCTCTCGACGTCGTTGCTGCTCCGTAATCCACGGCCTTCTTTGGTGCCGACGAACTGGCCCTGCTCTTCGACGGAAGAATGAGCAGTGCGAGTAGCAGCCCCAGGGCGAAGATTCCTGCCGCCCAGGCGAACGCGGTCGTGTAGCCGTGGATCGCTGCCGCGTTGTTGAGCCCGGGCGTCCCGGCGTGGCTGGAAGCGTAGGCGGCGGTCGCGCTGGCGAAGATTGTGCTCAATAGCGCGGTACCAACCGAGCCGCCTACCTGCTGGGAGGTGTTGACCATCGCGGAGGCCACGCCCGCCTCCGAGCCGTCGATTCCGAGTGTGGCGGTGCTGAAGGCGGGTGCGAAGATGCAGCCCATTCCCAGGCCGGTGATGACCAGTGCCGGCAGTACGTGGCTCGCATAGCCGGCGCCGGGGGAGAGGCGGGTCAGCAGGAGCATCGCGATCAATCCGAGCGTCATCCCGGCGGCAACCAGCGGCTTTGCGCCTGTGCGATAGAGCAGCTTGGTCTGCACCGTCGTGGAGGTGACCACGAGCGCGGCGGTGAGCGGTAGGAACGACAGGCCGGTCTTGATCGGAGAGAAGCCGAGATTCTCCTGCATGTAGTAGGTCAAGAAGAGGAAGACAGCGAAGACCCCGGCGCCCGCGAGGAGGATCGACAGGTAGGCGCCGCCACGGGCGCGGTCCCTCACGATGTGCAGGGGGAGAAGGGGATCCGTCCTGCGGCGCTCGACTGCCACGAATGAGGCGAGCAGCACCACGCTGGCGGCTAGCGAGACGATCGTCAGGGGCGCCGTCCAGGTGTGGGTCTCGGCGTTGGAGAAACCGTAGACCAGCCCGAACAGGCCTCCGCAGGCGAGTAGGACACCTGGGACGTCGATGCGCGGGCGGCTCTCAGGCGGATGGTTCTGCAGGAGCCTCAGCGCCACAAACACGGTCGGCAGGGCGATCAGCACGTTGACATAGAGACACCACCGCCAGGACAGCGTCTGCGTGAGCACCCCGCCAAGGATCAGCCCGACCGACGCGCCGCCGCCGGCGATCGCACCGAAGATGCCAAACGCCTTCGCCCGATCGGGCGAGTCGGCAAAGGTCACGGTGAGCAGCGATAGCGCCGAGGGCGCGAGCAGCGCACCGAACGCACCCTGGAGCGCCCGCGCGACCACGAGCATCCCGAAGGATTGTGCCAACCCTCCGATCGCGGAGGCCGCTGCGAAGCCGATAAGCCCCGCGATGAACGTCCACTTGCGCCCAAACAGATCACCGAGCTTTCCCCCCAGCAGCAAGAGGCTTCCAAAGGCCAGCGCGTATGCGGTGACGACCCATTGCCGGCTATCGGTGGAGAAGGCCAGCGACCGCTGCGCCGAGGGCAGCGCGATGTTCACGATCGTCGCATCGAGGACGACCATCAGCTGCGCGACACCGAGCAGGGCAAGGACCGCCCAGCGACGGTCCCCGGATGCAGAGCTCGCCGCGGACCTAACCGGTGATACCCCGATATGCTCGCTACTCGCCATTGGCGTCATCCACGGTACGCGACTATCGCCCGGCCCGTCTCGCCGACAGTCGTCGGTCAGGTCGAGGATGCGTTCGCAGCGTACCGTCGGTCCGTGGAGCTGCAGCGCCCGAACTCCCCGTGCAACTGATCGAGCCGCGATCTGGGTTCCTGAACCAGGTGCTGAGGCCGTAAGGTCCGAAACAGGTTCAGTGCGGCTGTCTCGGATGTCGAGTCTATGCTCGTGTAAGACGACGGCGGCGGGGTATCGGCGTAGCCAGGCGCATCATCCGGCCAGAGACGCTAGACGCTGGCGGGGTCCGACGTATCGCTGGTGATAAAAGCTCATCAGCGTGTCAAGGTCACGGCTGCTCCCAGCCGCGGAAAGCGCGCGCGAGCACCCGGTGGCTTGTGCCCGCCTGTCTGCGCCGACAGCTCGGGTCAAAGGTGCGACGCGCGCCACGACTGCAGCCGTGGGCGGTAGGGTGCACCTCATCGCCGGGCTGCGCGCCCCAGGTCGTATTCCGTCGGTCCGTTTTCCACCGCCATCGCGAAAGTTTGAGAGATCATGGATCCCGATCGTGTGAAGACCATTCCGCTGTTCTCGTCGCTGTCCGATAAGGCTCTCGACACGTTGAGCGTGTTCGCGAGCGAGACGTCGGTCTCCACGGGCAAGCGGCTCGTGCACGAAGGCGACTACTCCTACGACTTGATCGTCATCGAGACCGGCACGGCGGACGTGATCAAGGGCGGTGAGGTCATCGGGTCGTTGGGTCCGGGTGACGTCTTCGGCGAGATGGGGATGCTCTCGGGCGCCAAGCGTTCGGCCGACGTCATCGCAACCTCATCAATGCACTTGATCACCCTCAGCAAATGGGATCTCAAGCGCATCTCCAGCGAGGTCAGCGACCAGCTACAGTCGCTCGTCGAGCAGCGCCAAGAGCTCAACCAGGAGCGCGCCCAACCTTCGTAGCTATCTCGGCAGTCGAGAGCCTCGCCGGAGCGAAAGCAGGCCTGTGGCGAGTCTCCGCCGGCGCTGTCGAGATTCGTTCAGACCAGACGCCAACGGCATACCTAGGCGCGGTGTCGCATTCGCGAGTCACGCCGAGGCGCTGGCACACGCGCTCGTCGAAACCTAGTCAAGCTCACCCGGGAGCGAGTCCTTGAGCGTCCAGGAACTCGCGTATGTAGCGATTGACGAGCTCGGGGTGTTGCTCGGCGATCCAATGTGTCCCGTCCTTCACCGGCTGGAACGTCAGGTTTCGAACAAAATGCTCGAGGCCGGCATGAGAGGCAGGCCTGACGTATGGGTCTGCCTCCGGATAGATGACCATCGTCGGGACATCGACGAACAGTGGCGCCACGTCCGGGGAGTAGTTGCCGCGGCCTGGGGTACCGTCCCGATCCGGCGGCGCGATCCCCTCGACCTCATACCAGTGCAACGCCGACTCGATTGCTTGCGGAACACGCCATGACCGCCGGTACGCCTCGCGATCCTCCTCGGAGAAGAAGGCGTGATCGAGCGCCTGCTCGAGCGCGGCGAAGTCGTTGGCAGCGATCGCCCTGATCGCATCCGGGCGGCGAAGACCGAGGAGATACTGGCTGGCCTGGATCTGCTCATCGTCCTCCCGTTGCGCGCGATCCAGGACACCAGGGTGGGCACCGCCAAGGCTGATCAGCGCCCGAAGCATCTCCGGATAATGGAGCGCAAATCCCCATGCCACAAGGCTCCCCCAGTCGTGGCCGACGAGCACGAAGCGGTCGTAGCAAAGGTGTTCGACGAGGGCGCGTAGATCCTCTACCGCGGGCCAGATCCCATAGCTGTGAACACCCTCCGGCTTCGATGAGAGGTTGTAGCCTCGCTGGTCAGGAGCAACCGCGAGGTGGTCGGCGCTGAACGCCCGCAACTGGCTCCGGAAGGCATAGTGGAACTGGGGGAAGCCGTGCAAGAAGACGACCAGCGGCCCTGCGCCTCCGTGGGCGTAGTGCAACTCGATCCCGTTCACGGCTGCGGTCGAGTAGTTGATGTTAGCTTTGTCGGAACGCACGAGCGCCCCTCAGACCGTTGACGCGTCAGCTCGGGCAGAGCCGACGGCGGCGTTGGAGGATTGCCTGTGGTCGGAGTTGTGCAGGATCAGGCAGGTCGACGTCGCGTGCGCGTGGAGCGTTCCGTCTGCGGCAACCAGCCGGCTCTCTGCGGTCGCGACGGTGCGCCCACGGTGGACAACGCTCCCTTCAGCGAGCAGAGGTCCGGTTGTCGGTCGGACCGCCCGGACCAGGTTGACCTTGGTCTCAAGGGTCGTGTAGCCGGAGCCGTCGCTCAGCGTGGAGCGCACTGCCGCACCGGCCGCCGAGTCGAGTAGCGTCATTGCGATCCCGCCGTGGACAGTGCCGAGCGGATTGAGGTGTCGTGCGTCCGGCCGGTAACAAAATGTGGCCGTGCTCTCGGTCACGTCAACGAGATCAAAACCGAGCAACTCTTGGATGGGCGCGGGTGGCGCCGTCCCGTCGCGGATCGCCATGAGCTGCAGGAGGCCGGTTTGCTCATCTGTCTTGGTCATGGGCGGATCATGCCGCTGGAGCGTTGGCGCGCCGTTGGCGTCTCGTCACCGCATGACGATCTCCGAGTGCAACGCAAGCAGCTGCGGTCCGGGCGCGACTCCGAGGGCCTCGCGTAGCCGCAGGCGAAACTCGTCGTAGACGACAAGCGCGGCCGGCCGCTCACTCCGCGCGTCGAGCGCTCGCATCAGCAGCGCGGTCGCGCCCTCGCTCAGCGGCTCGGCGGCGACCAACTCGCGCGCCGCCCTCTCGGCGGTCAGCAGCTCGGTTTCGCCGAGCTGCAACGCGGCCGCCGCGAGCGTCGCCAGGGCGCGTGTATATACGGCGCCGAGCTCCCTGCGGCGCTCGTCGACCCATGCGCCGTCGTGCCCGGTCAGGAAGCTACGGCGCGTGACGTTCATAGCAATTTGAGAGGCGATCCAAGCACGCTCCCATTCCTGCCGTGCGACCCCCGACTCAGCGTCGTGGATCGCTCGTGCGGCAACCTCCACGTCGACGTTCGCGTTCTCATCGAGCCTGAGACGCAGGGGCCCATCTACCGGGAGCGAGTCACGTCCGATCACGGAGCGGAGCTTCGAGAGCAGAGCGCGCATTGCCTGGCCCGTCGCAGCCGGTAGCTCTTCGCCCCAGATCGCCGTCGCGAGCTCCTCCCGCGGTGCAGCCCGGTGCCGGTTATAGACGAGCCACGCGAAGGCGATCCGGCCCTGCGCTCCAGGCAGCTGACCCGCCATCTCAGCTCCTTCGGATCTCACGACGAGACGCCCACACAGCTGCACGACCACATCAGCGAACATACCGACATGGCAAAGCGAATCGTTTGTGAGTGCGGCTACGTCATACGCGGCGAGGACGACGACCAGGTCGCGGAGCTCGGGCGCGAGCACATGGAGACCAACCATCCCGCGATCGCGGCGGTGATCACCGCCGAGGAGTTGCGGGAGATGGCCGAGGAGGAATGAGACCATGAGGCGCGGTCTCAACGCCCACGGTGCGGACCCGGTCTTGCCTCGACTTGTGGGTAGGGCTTTCGCTTCAGACGGAAGCAGGCACAACCACGCTCGCGAGCCAGACTGCCGGATTGGACGAGCCGCGGGCGTCGCGTACGGCACCCGGTGGACGCCTGCTCCGCCATGGCTGAGAAGGCGCGTCGCGAGAGCGGGCGCGTCGCGGGCGCTGGCTAACACCGCAATCGGATCAGCGGGTCACCTGACCGGATGTCAGGAGTCCAGCTCACCGACAGCGGCTGGCCCTCTTCGTACGCTAACGTTGCGGCGCTCCCGCGCCGCGGCCCTCAGTCGGGGAGCAAGGGCACCCCGCAGGGGTGGAGCGGCGGACCATCGGAAAGTGGCGGACGGGCGGAAGGGACTGGGCATGAACGTGCGGAGAGTCGTGACGGGCCATGACACCGAGGACAAGGCGGTGTTCGTTGCGGATGAGCAGGTGGCCCCGGTCACTCTCGCGCTGCTGCCCGGGAGCGAGTATCACCAGCTGTGGGGATCCGACGTCACCTGCCAGTTCCCCGATGACGGGGCGCGACCCGCCGCGCGGAGCTACTTCCCGCCGGTGGGTGGCTTCCGGGTCGGATTTTTCACCATTCCGCCCGACGGGGGTGCTGGCGCCCCAGCCGACCTCGACATCGAGGCCGCCCTGGCCGAGTTCGAGGAGAAGCTGCCCGGGTTGGCCGAGCACCTCGAGACGGCCGAGCCGGGCATGCACACAACGGCCACCGTCGACTTCGGCGTGGTGCTGTCGGGGCAGGCCACGCTCGAGCTCGACGACGGCGCAACGGTCGCGCTGAACCCAGGCGACACCTACATCCAGAACGGCACCCGGCATCGCTGGTCGAACCGGGGTGAGGTCCCCGCGGTCCTCGCCGTCGCCCTAATCGGTGCCGAGCACGCCAAGGTCGGCTGAACGCAGCCCCGCGCCCGTCCGGCGCGCGACCGCGTCGGCACAAAGCAGCAGCGCCGTTGCCGATTGCAGGCCATATCGCTGCGGACGAATCTCGATAGGCTCGCGGCGACGAGCACGGACGAGTGCTCGTCGCAGATGCAGCAGCCGACTGCCAGCCGAGGCGGCGTCTAGGCCGGCTGCGCCCCGCGGCTAGCCAGTCGCGCGCCGAAGCGCATCGTCCGTGGAATCCGGCGCGCGAGGGAGACGGCGACGCGGTCGGACCGGCGCATGTATCCGGCAGCGCCGTCGAGCCGCGCGCTCTCCGCGCGCTCATCCCCCAGTACGTAGACGCGCCACAAGCCGGGAACGCCCTTGAGCTCATGCTCACCGCGGTCGGCGAACTGCATGCCCGAGCCGACGACGAGCTCCTTCACGGTATTCGAGACAACCACCTCGCCCGGTCCGGCCAGCGCGCCGACGCGTGCGCCGATGTGCACGGCCAAGCCACCGAGGTCATCCCCGATCGCCTCACACTCACCGGTATGGACGCCGGCCCGCAGCTCGATACCGAGCTCCGTGACGCCCTCGCGCAGCGCCTCGGCGCAGCGGATGGCCTTCGCCGGCCCGTCGAACGCCGACAGCGCCCCGTCGCCGATGTGCTTCACCACTCGGCCGCCGCCCTCACCCACGACGCGATCGACCAGCGCGTCGTGGCGCTCAAGCACCTCGCGCCACGCGCTGTCTCCTAGCTCCGCGGCTCGCTCCGTCGAGGCGACTATGTCTGTAAACAGCACGCTGGTAAGCACGCGGTCGGGCTCGGCACGGTTGACGGACCCGGTTACGAACTGTTCTATCTCGTCGGCGACTGGCTCGAAGTCTCCGATCCAGAAGAGATGGTCTATGCCGGGAAAGCTGACGAAGCGCGCACCTGGGATTCCGTCGGCCATCAGCTGGGCGGCCTCCACGGGAATCGCTCGGTCTCCGTCGACATGCAGGACGAGCGCGGGGACCTGAACCGACGAAAGAACGTCCCGCACGTCGATCTGCAAGGTCGTGTCGATCAGCGCGCGGGCCATGCTCGGGCTGGCGGCGGCGCGTGCGAACATCGCGAAGAATCGCTTTTGTCCCTCGGCCATACTCGGAGCGAAGACTTTCATCGCGTCGCCGTCGCCCCAATGCTCGAATGCCTCCTGCAGTTCGCGGACGGTTGCTTCACTGCGCTCGACCACCTCCGGCGAGTAGGCCTCGGGTGCGCGGTGTGGCGTGGCCGCGAATGTCCCGTAGAGGATTAGCGAAGTAATCCGCTCCGGTCGCGTGGCGGCCAGGACAACCGACGTAGGACCACCCTCAGAGATGCCGAATAGCACCGCCTGCCTGGAGCCCGCAGCGTCCAGAACAGCCTCGATATCCGCGCCGCGCTCCTCAAGCGTGGGCAGGTGAGAGATGGGGTCCGACAGGCCGGTACCAGGCTTGTCGTACATGATCAGTCGCGTGAACGAGGCTAGGCGGGCCAGAAACTTGGCGCTGGGGGGATCCGTCCATTGCAGATCGAGATGCGAGATGAACCCCGGCGAGACAAGCATGTCGATGGGACCGTCGCCCATCACTTGGTAGGCGATCGAAACCCCATCTCGCTCGACGTACTGCGTTGGCGGCGGCTGCACATCGCCCAGTCTACGCTCGGAAGTCCGCACTGCTTCGGGTGGATCGCGAGCGGGCACCTACGATGTAACGTCCCAGCGGCGCCCAGTGATCCACGCGGGCAAGAGTGCTCCCTTCCGGGGAAAGCGCGCGTCAGCTTCACGGCCACGAAGACGCCCCCTGCGGAAGAGGATCGGTCGGAACTCCTGCGAAAGTCGGACTGTCGCTTTCGCCGATTGGGAGCGTCCGCTTAGCTTCGACTCCAAGCGCCTGCGGGTATCGTGCGGGTACGTCGCGAAGTCCCCGCACCGCCGTCCCCTCCGCTGCCTCGAGGTGGGCTGTCCAAAACCGACGATTTGCGGAGGATGGCGATGAGTGTGATCGCCGCCCCGAGTCTTGATAGCGAGTTCCCCAGGAAAGGAGACGATGAGATGCCTGAGCACAAGATCGGAACGCGCGAGGAATGGCAGGCGGCCCGGGACGAGCTCGCGAAGCTCGAGGCCGAGCAGGCAGACCGAAACGGGAAGATCAAGGAGAAGCGGCTGGCGCTGCCCTGGGTCCGGGTGGAGAAGGAGTACGAGTTCGACACCGAGAACGGAAAGAAGACGCTGGCCGAGCTCTTCGACGGCCGCTCCCAGCTCCTCGCCTACAACATCATGTTCGGCCCCGGCTACAGCAAGGGCGCGTGTCCCGGCTGCACGAGCCTCGGCGACGGCCTCGACGGGTCGCTCATCCACCTCAACCACCGCGACGTCACCCTGCTCTGCTTCTCGCGGGCGCCGATCGAGCGGATTACGGCGTACAAGGAGCGGATGGGCTGGGAGTTTCCCTACGTGTCCACCTACAACACTGAGTTCCCGTTCGACTTCGGGCTCGCACTGACCGAGGAGCAGGCGCATGAGACCCCCGAGATCAAGGGGATGATCGACAATCCGCCCGATTGGCTGGTCGAGTGGTCGCACCAGACCGGGGCCGAGCTGAAGGACGGGCTGCGCGAGGGCCCCGCCTGGATCGCCTTCGCGCGCGAGAACGGGACCGTCTACCACACCTACACGGTGATGGCGCCCGATCCATTCGTCGCGCCGTACTTCAACTTCCTGCTTGACCGCACGCCTAAGCCCCAGGCCGACGAGCCTCGCACCTTCCGCAAGGACGAGTACCCAGACCGAGCCGCGCCGGAGCGCGACGAGGCCGCCGTTGCAGATCGCGCACCGCTGCTTTCCGCACCCAAGCGAGCGTGAGAGGAAGCCGGCCCTTCTTCATAGAGACGCGACGGAGCACTGAAGCGGATCGGCACCCGACACTTTCGCATTGCGCCGAGTAAGCAGGCGTCTTGCGGTCGTCGCGCAACGCGCGCCCGAACGTCGTCCGTCGCGGGAGTGAGCGCGCGGCTGCGGAGACGACCGAGTCGGTGTCGGAAGCAGTCGTGCGAAGTGTGCACGAGCGAATGCACTCGATTGCGGCTCCGTCGTTCGTTACGTCGTGTTCAGCTCTTAGCTGCCCGGCCCGACGCGAGCGCTTCGAGTTCGGCGAGGCCTCGTTGCGCCTCGGCGTCGGCGGTTATGCGCGCACCGATGCGCGCGGCGGCAGTGCGGAAGCTGGGCTCACGGATCACGCGCTCAGCGGCTGCGCGGATCGCGTCTGGCTTCGCGCCGGGTCGCAGGCGCACACCGGCGCCGCAATGAATCACGCGCGCGGCGACATCGAGCTGGTCGCGTCCCATCGGGACGCATACGAGCGGAACGCCGGCCGCCAGTGCGCGGGTCACGGTGCCCATGCCGGCGTGGGTGACGACAACGGCCGCCTCGGGGAACAGATCGGCGTGCGGCGCGCTGCGAACAACGGTTGTGTTGTCCGGAGCCGGCAGTGACGCGGGGTCGATTGCCGGGCCGGTGGTCACGAGGACACGTGCATCGAGTCGACCGAGGCCGTCGATCGCGCGCTCCAGAACCTGCTCCTGTGCCATGTATGTGGAGCTCAGGCTGACAATAACGAGCGGACGGCTGTCGTCCTCGTCCCAGGGGGAGCGCCAGTCCTCCACCCACGGGGGGTCGGCGAGTGCCGATCCGACGTACCGCAGGTGCTGCGGATGGGAGTAACCGTGAAAGTCGAAGCTCTCACTCGTCAGCACGAGCACACGCGCAACGTGGTCGAAGTGCTCGAGCGCGTTGCGAAACGGTGACAGGCCGTACTCGGTGCGCGCGCGGTTGACGGCTGGCAGCCCGCGGTTGAAAAGGGCCACCAGCGCGCGGCCGACGATGCGGTCCCGCGCGCGGCCGAGCGGACCCCGCGCGGGGAGGAATCCAGGACCGGGTGCGGGCTTTCCGGGCTCGGGGACGATGTAAACGTTGTGAACCAGGAGCGCCGTCGGCACGCCTGCCCGCTCGGAAGCGATCGGCGGCCCGAACAGCAGGTAGTCGCTGGCCAGCACGTCGACCGCCTCGCGCTCGAGCGCCGCGCGCGTGTCGTGCGCGTAGGCCGCGGCGGGTCCCATTACCACGCGGTCGCGCGCGCGTGCGAAGGCGCCGAGCGGCGTGCGCGCCTCCGCGTCGCGGATGAGGTCCTCGGTGCGGCTGGCGCGGTTCGGCGCCTCGACGAACGGCTCGAAGCGACAGCCTGCAGCGGCGACGTCCGCGGCAAGACAGTCCTCGGTCAGGACGCGCACATCATGCCCGCGCTCGGCCAAGCCGTTGGCGAGCCCGAGCTGTAGCGGCACGTTGCCACCCCCGTCCCAGAGGACGAACAAAAACCGGCGCGGCGAAGAAATTCGCATCGGGTTCACGGCGTGAGCGGGAGCCTACAGGCGTGCTGGATCTCGGCTCAAGCCCCAAACGTCGGCGGTCTGCTGCCTCGACGGTCAAGCGAGAACGGTCGCTTATGTGGAGCCCACCGCAGGCATCTAGCCCATTTCCCCAGCGGCTAATCGGCGCCGACGACCTTGAAGTCCTTGTTGACGAAGATGTGGTGCGGCCAGTTGACGCCGATGTTGTGGACCTCGTACTCGCCGTTGCTCAGCTTCACAACACGGTCGACGATGCCCCCCGGATAGGCTGCCAATGCGGCTGTTGTGGCCTTATTCGCCGTGGTTCCGCCGACGATGGTGCCGGACCCCTGCTTGTAGTTCGCCGGGATCTGACCGGCCTGCTTCGACGTGGACGGTGCCCCCTGCTTGAAGGGAACCACTTCTGAGGACGTCTTTGACCCGCTGTTTGTCGGTTGCATGATGACCTGGGTGGCCGTGATCGTCGTGTTGTCGGTTGTGCCTAGCACGAGGACGCTCTTGCCTTTGGTAACGGCGCTCGCCGACACCGACTTCGTGCCTTTCTCGTATTTCGTCGACGACGTCTCCTTGACGGTCACCTTCTCACCTGCCGGCGTCGACAGTTTGAAGCCCGAAGTGGACACGCTGCTCACCTTGCCGACTGATCCGCCTGCGGCCGGTCCAGACCGAGCGTTGGATCCCCCGCTGCCGGGGACGTGTTGCCCTGATGTTGCCGAGATGGACGGGGCTGCTGTCGTGGTGCCTGAGCTGGTGCTGGCGGTTGCGCTGACGATGCCGTAGGCACCGCCGCCGAGCGCGATCGCCGCGGCGCCGATGGCGATGGATCTGGTGAGTCTCTGGGAGAACATGGGCTGATTCCTTCCGTCGTCAGTTGATCGTGGGTTAGCGGCTACCTCCCACGATGCGCCGACACGCTGAGAAACGCCTGAGAGGGACCCAAAAGGTCGCTGTGAATTTGCGCCGCGCCGCCGTTGTCGCCGGTCGCGATCACGTGGTCGGCGGGGCGGTTGACCTGAGCAGGCGTGCACCCGCACGAGTACGCCGACGGCGCCCGGCGCTGGGGCGCGCAGTTGTGCGGCGCGCGCGGGGCTAGCTGCCGAGCACGTTCAGGTGACGGCTCTCATATGTCCTCCGCGCGGACGAGGCGGCCCCTGACGATCAGCTTGCTCGGGGCGCGCGTGATGCCCATCGGGCTCCAGGTCATTCCGAGCTCGCGGTGATCGGCGAGTGCGGTGGCCTCGATCTCGAACTCGCCGTCGACCGGGGTGACGGTGGCGTCGACGTGGAGGGGGATGTGCTTGCCGGCGGCGTGCAGCAGCCCGCGGGCCTTGAGCGTATTGCCGTCCAAGGTCGCGGTGTCGGCCACGAAGCGGACCTGCGGGTGGTTGGCGACGTCGAAGAAATCGTCGGAGCGCAGGTGCTTGTCGCGCTGTTTCAGTTTGGTGTCGAGGCTGTCGGCGTCGATGACGAGCTCGACTGCCGGGTGGGCCGATAGGTCCAGGCTGCCGTGGTAGCTGTCGAAGTGGCCCTTGACGGTCATCAGGCCGTAGAAGTGGCTTACGTGGAACTCGACGCTCGATCTCCCCGGGTCCAGGCGCCACGTGCCGGTGGTAAGACCGCCGGCTGCGTCGACGATACGGGCGGTGTCGCTACTCATGGGGAATCTCCTTTGGTTCGGTGCGGTGGATCGCAAGCTCTGACCGGTGACCGTAGCAGATCATATATCGCTATCAACGATATAGTTCTCTAAACTCTCTCATGCAGCACAACGATTCCGCCTATACGCCGAGAGCTCCCGGATGACCGCCATTCCCCACCCCGGATCCATCGCACGGACCCGACACGGCGCGACGGTGAATCGTCGAGCGCGCTCAACGATCGAGGGTGGGCTCTGAGCATGGCTTCCACGGCCCCCCAAACCGGAGGCAGCGTCTTCGAGGAGCTCGGCTCCAGCGCCGGCTTCCTGCTGGCCCTGATGGGTCAAGAGGCCATCCGCCGGTTGCGCGACGCGCTCACCGCACACGACCTCAAGCCCCGGCAGTTCCAGATCCTCGACGTGCTCGCCGGTCGCGGGCCGATCGGCCAGCGCGAGCTTGGTGAGAGCATGGCTATCGACCACAGCATCCTCGTGACCATGCTCAACCCACTCGAGACCGACGGGCTGATCGAGCGCAAGCGGAGTTGCACCGACCGCCGCCGGCATGTCGTCACCGTCACGCCGGCCGGCAAGCGCCGTCTCGCCAGCGCCGGGCAAGCGCAACGCGAAGCCGAGAACGCGCTGTTCGCCGGCCTGGCCGAGCAGCAGCGCGATCAACTCCGAGACTTGCTGATCGTGCTCCGCGACGCGAACGAGACAGTGCCCGCCGCCGACGACGACTGCTAGTAACGAACGCGGAGTCAAACAGCCAAATCGAGGGCCCACTATTGCTTGGAACGTTGGGGTGATACGGCTGCGAGGAGATCAAACGCCCGGATGAGCGTGACGGGTTCTAATTGGGCTCTTTCCCCGAGATCCCCGTTGGGGGATCCGGGGAGTAGGGCGATCTGAAATGGTTGGTACACAATTCTTAGGGGGCCGTGGCGTGCTGTCCGGGCGCGCCACACGCCTTGAACGCGGCTTGGTGGGCGGCACTGCCGCTGCCGGACGCGCTCCGCCCGGGCGGTGGTCCCGAGTGGGCCGTTATCCCATTGCCGGCGGTGTGTGGCGCAATCGTGACGCCATGTTCTTTCAGGCACTTCTGAAACGCGGTGCGGCTGGTGCTCGTACCGGTGCTCGCCGACGTTGCTGCCGGACTCGACGCGGCGGTATTGGTGCTGGTGGAGCCGCCGGCGCTCGTGGCTATCACCACGGCGACCAGCACGACGGCGAGTGCCGCGAGGCCGAGCATCACTCGGCGCGCTCGTCTGGAGTTGATCTTTCGGAGGTTCATCTGAGGGTGTCCTTTTCTTGATGTGTTGATCAGCCGGCGGTGCCGGTGTTGGTTGAGTTCGTGTTGCTCCCCGTCCCGCCGGGGGCGTGCGTCGTGCCCGCGCCGGAATCGCTCACCGAGGTAGCCGTGATCGAGCCGTTGGTGCTCTTCAAGCCTTGGATCACGACCGTGTCGCCGGGCCGCACGGATGCCTTGGAGACGGCCTCGCTCTTGGTGATCTTGGTGGCGGAGGAGAGCGTCACCTTGACGGTGTTGCCCGAGCTGTCGGTCAGGTAGATCGTGCTGCCATCGACGCTCGAGATGGTTCCGATCGACGCGTTCCCGCCGCCGCGCGCCCCGGCCGGAAAGCCCGCGTGAGCTCCCGGAGCTGTTCCGGTGGAGCCCTGCGAGGTCGTTGCGGCTGCGGCCCCGGAGGGAAGCGAGGATGTCGTGGTGGTGGCCGGGCTGAGCTGGCTCTTCTCGACGCTGACGCCGGCGTAGAAGCCCGCGGCACATGTGATCGCGGCGGCGAGGGCGGCGCTCTTGCGATTGAAGAATCGCCGTCGGCGGCGGCCGGGGGTCACGAAGCTCTCCTGTTCGGGGATGTCCGTGGCCCCGGTCTGGCTGTCATATGGGATGGCGTTCATTGGATTCCTCTCGGTTTGAGTCGGGGTCATTCGAACCGCAGTGCCTCGATCGGGCGCATCGCGGCGGCGCGACTGGCTGGATAGGTGCCGAAGAACAGGCCGGTCAGCAGCGCGGCGCCAAACGCCAGCGCGACCGAGTAGGGCGCGATCACGGGATTGACGCCGGCGATGGTGAATTGACTGCCGATCACGCCGCTGAGGACGCCTACGATGCCGCCGAGCAGCGACACGAGCAGCGCCTCGACCAGGAACTGAGTCAGGATGTTGCTGCGGCGTGCGCCGACCGCCTTGCGGATCCCGATCTCGCGGGTCCGCTCGGTGACAGACACCAGCATGATGTTCATCACGCCGATCCCGCCGACCAGCAGCGAGATGGCGGCGACCGCTCCCAGCAGGGTGGTGAACACGCTGGCACTCGAGGCCGACGTCTGCAGGATCGATCCCTGGTTGATGACGCTAAAGTTGCTCGTCGCACCCGACCCGGGCGTGGGCGGGTCGAGTTGGTTGAGGATGTTGGTGACCTCGGTCTGCGCGGCGCTCAGCTGCGGCTCGGACTTGGCCTGCACGACGATCTGGCTGACGCTCCCGTAGCCGGTAAGCGTGTCCTGCGCCGCGGTCAGCGGAGCGAACGCCACGTCGTCCTGGTTGGCGGTTCCGTTTGAGCCCTTCGAAGCGGTCACGCCGACGATCTGGTAGCTGGTGCCGTTGACGTGGACGGTGTCGCCGACTGGATCCTGGCCGGCGAACAGCTCGCTGACCACCGTCGGGCCGACGACCAGCACCGGGCTGTGTTCAGTCTCCTGCGCGCCGGTGAACCAGGACCCCTCTGCGGTGCTGTAGCTGCGCGCCTGCTCGTAGGTTGGGGTCGTTCCGATAAACGTGGACGGCGTGTAGGTGGCGCCGTCGTAGGTCAGGGTGACGCCGTTCGCGTTGACCACGGGCGAGACGCTCTGCACGTCGGGTGCCTGGAAGCTGTTCTCGAGCGCTGTGGCGTCCGCGAGCGTGAGCGCGCTGCTCGTGGTGGCGGTGCCGCGCAAGCCGCCGAGCGACGGCGTGCTCTGCACCAGCAGCACGTTCGAGCCGAGCGCGTCGATCTGCTTCTGCACTGCGTCCGAGGAGCCGGTGCCGACGGCGATCAGCACGATCACCGAGCCGACGCCGATCGTCAATCCGAGGATCGTCAGCGCGGAGCGGAGCCTGTTGGCGATCAATCCTTGGAACGCCACTCGGATCGTCTCGGTCATGTGAGCTCCATTGCGGGCTCGGTCCGCTCGTCGGCGACGATCGCTCCGTCGCGGATCCGGATCACACGCCGGGCATGGGCGGCGACGTCCTCCTCGTGGGTGATGAGGACGATCGTTCGTCCCTGCTCGCTGAGCCGGCCGAAGATCCGCAGCACCTCCTCGCCCGATGAGGTGTCGAGGTTTCCCGTCGGCTCATCGGCGAGGATCAATGCCGGGTCCGTGACCAGTGCCCGCGCGATCGCGACGCGCTGTTGCTGGCCTCCGGACAGCTCGGATGGCTCGTGGTTGACGCGCTCGGCGAGGCCCACCGCTGCCAGTGCCGCGAGCGCCCGCTCGCGCCGCGGCAAGCGCGGTACGCCCGCGTAGGAGAGCGGCAGCTCGACGTTTGCCAGCGCGCGCGTACGCGGGATCAGGTTGAAGCCCTGAAACACGAACCCGATGAACCGGTTGCGCACATCGGCGAGAGCGTCCTCATCGAGTTTTCGGACGTCGAGGCCGCGGAGCAGGTATGCGCCGCTGGTCGGTACGTCAAGGCAGCCGAGGATGTTCATCAGCGTTGACTTGCCGCTGCCCGAGTGCCCCATCAGCGCGACGTACTCGCCACGCTCGATGCGCAGGCTGACGCCGCGCAGCGCGTGCACCGAGATGTCACCTAGCCGATAGGTCTTGTGAACGTCGCGGAGGTCGATCACCGGCTGGTCGCCGTTGCTTGAGAGCGGCGGTCGTGGGACGACAGCCGCTGGGCGTCGAAGCGTGCGGTACTGCTGGGGCAGCCGCCGGAGCTCGTGGAGGTGGTCGCGCATCAGCCCGCACCCCCGGCGCCCGCCGCGCGCCCGCCTGCGCCGCCTCCAGCGCCGCCCGCTCCTGCGAATCCGCCCGGCCGCGCGCCGGAGCCACCGAGCGTTCCGCTCGATCCGCTGGTGGTGCCGGTCGTCGCCGACCCCAGTGGCGGCAGGGTCGTCTTGACGACGACCTGCTCGCCGGCGTTCAGCCCGCTGATGATCTGGGTTCGGCTCGCGCCTTTCAGGCCCGCCACGACCTGTTGCTGCGTCTGCTTGCCATTGCGCTGGACCGTGACGGTTGCCAGCGAACCACTCCCGCTCAGCGCCGCGTTGGGGGCGGTGATGCCCTGCGCCTGCCCGACGCCGAGGCGCTCATGCCCGGCTTCACGCTCGAGTCGGTCTGATCGAGCGTCAGCGTCGCGTTGTAGGATACGACGCTGCTGCTCGTCGTCCCAACCGGCGAGATCGCGCTCACGTGAGCGCCCAGCTCAACACCGCTGAGCGCCTCAGGTGTCACCGTCGCCGCCTGCCCGACCTTCAGCTTGTCGACGTCAGACTCGCTGAAAGCGACCGTCATCGTCAGCTTGCTGCTGTTGACGATTTCCGCGAACGATGAGCTCGCGGTTCCGGACGGCGAGGAGGACGAAGTCGAGGCGCTTGAGCCCCCGACGCTCCCCGCGGCGGTCCCGGAAGAACCGCCGGCGGAGGATCCCGAGGAAGACGAGGTTCCGCTCGACGTGGCGGATGTCGACACGTTGCCGGTCGAGCCGGCCGACACGGTGTCGCCCGGGGAGAGGCTCGCCAGCGACGCGATCGTCCCGCTGACCGGCGCGTAGAGCTTCGTGCTGTTGAGCCCTGTCCGTGCGTTATCCACGCTCGCCTGCGCGCCGTCGACAGCGGCCTGCGCCGAGGCGATGCTCCCGGCCGAGGACGTCGTGCTGCTCGAACTGGTCGTGCCCGAGCCGCCGCCTGAACCTCCGGTCGTCGAGGCGCTGCTCGGGGAGGAGCCCGATTCTGCGCTGCTCAGCTGATCCTCGGCGGCGGTGAGATTCTCTTCGGCCTGCTCGAGGGTGAGTTGCGCGCTGCTCTGGTTGAGCGTCGCCAGCAGCTGGCGCTTTTCGACATGCTGGCCGACATGCACATAGACGCTGGAGAGGGTCCCGCTCGCCTGGAAGTTCGCGTTGATATCAGTGCCGGCCTCGACGTTGCCGCTGCCGGTGACCGTCGATTGCACGACCCCCTGTTCGGCGGTGACGATCTGCTCCGAGGTTCGGGCCGAGCTGGTGGGCGGGCCGATCTCGGCCACCGCAAGCGAGGCCAGCACTACGGCCACCGCTGTGAACAGGTACAGGTACCACGGACGACTTCGGGGCCCGGCCGTCGCGGGGAGCTCCGTTTGAGCGGGCCGGTCTGGCGACGGCGTCTGCTGGGTGGGAATATCGGCTGCGCGATTGATCATGCGAGCAACCTCGCACGCCTAGCTGAGCGTCACGCGGGGGGAGGCTGAGAGATCGCCAAGAGTCGATGCCGCTGCCGGTGGCGCTTGCCGGGCGCGCCCCGACTCGCCGGCCTACGTGCTGCTAGTGGCCGCTATAGGCGGTGATCGTCGGCAGTAGCGCCAACGCAAGAGCCGCGCCGCCGCCGACCGCGGCGGCCACCAGCATTGCTCTCGCGCCGGCGCCGGGCACGGCCTGACGGCGCGCTGCCCGCCAGTCATCGCGCGCCGAGCGCACGACTCGGGGGACATACGCGAGAAGGTGCACGGCCAGGACCACCCCGAACACGATGGAGCTCGCCTTGTGGATCGTCAGCACCGCGCCCGACCTGTGTCCCGCGGCGAGCAGCAGCACTCCGCTCGCGAGCACCGCGAGGATGCTCGCCACGAGCACCGGGGCCATCAGCCTCAACGGCAGCAGCGGCGGCCCCTTCGCACGATAGGCGCGCGAGCCGGCGTAGTAGCTGGCCATGCGGTAGCCGGTACTCGCGAGCTTCAGCAGAACGGGCGGGATCAGCACCAGACCTATGAACATGTGAACGCTCAACAGGCCCTGCATGTGCACGATCGTGATCCCCTCGGCCACCAGCAGGACGACGAGCACGACCGCTGCCGCGCTCGTCAGGATCTCGTTGCCCTGCGTTCCTCCGAGGCGCCAGCGGCGGCCAAGCCGCGGGCGGCTGCGCGGCTGTGAGCCGGGCGTCGCTGGCCGCGCGCCAACCGGTTCAGTGTGCGGCCAAGCGCGCGGCCGGAGTCGGCGGGGCGGGACATGCCTCGCACGGTCAGTCCTTGCGTTCGTCGGTTCCATTGCCGCCTCACGCCGCCGCTGACTCCGCGAGGACCTCGTGGAGGGCGGCGAGGTCGCGATGCGCATAGCCGAGCTCACGCGCCCTGGCGAGCATCTCCTCCGCGACGGCGGCCGACGGGAGCGAAATCGCCAGTTCATCGGCTGCCTCACGCGCAAGGCGGATGTCCTTCGCCATCAGCGCCACGTCGAACCACGCCTGCGCGGGAAGATCCAGCAGAAGGGGGACGCGCGCCTTGAGCATCGGCGAGCCGATCGAGCTCGTGCTCATGACCTCGGCCGCGAGTCGCGGGTCGATCCCCCCACGCTCGGCGAGCAGCAGACCCTCGCTGAAGGCGAGGGTCTGAACGGCGAGGCTGATGTTCACCGCGAGCTTGACCAGCAGGCCTTGACCGTTGGTGCCGACGCGGGTCACGGCTTGGCCGAAGTCGCGAAATAGCGGCGCAACCGTCGCAAACGCCTCCTCGCTGCCGCCGACAAAGACCGCCAGCGTTCCGCCCTCGGCCTGGGGAATGCTGCCCGAGACCGGGGCGTCGAGCATCTGCGCGCCGAGCGAGCGGACCTGCTCGGCGAGCTCGCGGCTGGCCCGCGGGCTGACCGTGCTCATGTCGACGTAGACCTTCCCGTTCTGCAGCCCGGCAAGGATTCCATCGGGCCCCGAGGTGATCGCCTCGAGCGCCTGGTCGTCCGTGACCATGCTGAACACCACGTCGGCCGCGGCCGCCACTTCGCGGGGCGACTCCCGCCACTGCAGTCCGCGCTCGATCAGGGGCTGGGCCTTTGACTTGGTCCGGTTGGTTCCGTAGAGCTTGTTGCCCGCGTCGAGCAGCCGCCCGGCGATCCGGCTGCCCATCGCTCCGAGGCCGACATACCCCACGGTGCTCATCGGGCACCCGCTTCGATCTCGGCTACGTCCTCGTCGGTGAGCCCGAGGCTCGCCGCGGCCAGGATCTCCTCGACCTGGTCGGGCCGGCGAAAGCCGACGATCGCGCCGTCGACGGCGGGGTTGTGGAGCGTCCAGGCGACCGCCACGGCGCCCGGCGTGGTGTCGTAGCGCTCGGCGAGCGCCTTCAGGCTCTCGACCAGATCGAGGTTCCGCGACAGCGCGGGCTCGTTGAACCGTTCGTCGCGTTTGCGCCAGTCGTCCTCGGGCAGGGATTCCGCGCGCTCGCGGGTCATGCCGCCGCTGAGCATCCCGGAGCCCATCGGCGAGTAGACGATCACCCCAATCCCCTCCCGCTCGGCGAGCGGCAGGATCTCCCGCTCGACCTCGCGCTCGATCAGCGAGTACTGGGGCTGTAGCGTCTCGACGGGGGCGATTTGGCGGATCACCCGCAGCTGCTCGACGTCGAAGTTGGAGACGCCGATGTGGCGCACGAGGCCTTGCGCCTTGAGCTCAGCGAGCGTCGACCACCCCTCCTCGATCGCCTCCTCGGGGATCGGCCAGTGGATCTGGTAGAGGTCGATCGCGTCAACCCCGAGGCGCCCGAGGCTGTCCTCAGCCTCTCGAAGGATCGAGTCGCGCCTGAGGCTGTGTACGACCCGGCGGCCGGGACCTTCCAGCAGCGAGCACTTGGTGAAGACGTATGGTCGCTCGGCGAGCCCTTCCAGCGCGCGGCCGACGATCTGCTCGGAGCGGCCGAAGCCGTAGGCGGCGGCGGTGTCGATCCAATTGATCCCCTGCTCGAGCCCGCGGTGGATCGCGGCAATCGACTGCTCATCGTCCTGCGGACCCCAGCCGAACTCCCAGTCCCCGCCGCCGATCGCCCAAGCGCCGAAGCCGACGCGGGTGATCTCAAGGCCTGTCTGGCCGAGTTGGGTTGTCTTGAGTGCTGTCTGGAACATGGCTTCTCCTTTCGGTGCGTGCGACTGCGCTACCGAGGATCGCTGACCATCGGATCGCGATCAACGCAAAACGATGCTTACGGTTATCACCTTTCGCGATAGATTCCCCGGCGTGGAGCTACGGCAGCTCGCCACCTTCGTCGCGGTCGCCGAGGAGGGCAGCTTCACTCGCGCGGCTGACCGGCTTCACGTCGTCCAATCGGCCGTCTCGGCCGGTGTGCGCAACCTCGAGAAGGAGCTCGGGACGGTGCTGTTCGACCGCTCCACCCACAGCGTCGGGCTGACTGACTCCGGGCGCGCGCTGCTGCCCGAGGCGCGCGCGACGCTGGCCGCGGCGCAGGCGGCTAAAGACGCCGTCGAACAGGTCGGGGCTGGCCTGCGCGGAACGATCGTGCTCGGCACGATGCAGGCGCCGGGGATGCGTGCGATCGACCTCACCGGGGTGTTGGCTGCGTTCCGCGCCGAGCACCCTGGAGTCGAGGTGAAGCTTCGTCACTCGGACGGCGGCTCCAGCGAAATGGCCCGCGACGTCGCCGAGGGACGCATGGACCTCGCGTTCATCGCGCTGCCAGGCGACGGCCCGCCGGGCCTTGAACTGATCCCACTGGCACGCGAGCCGATCATGCTCGCTGTGCCGGCCGGGCATCCCCTCGCCGGCTGCGCCGACATCGACCTCCCGACGCTCTGCGACGAAACCCTGGTCGATCTCGCGGCAGGATGGGGCATCCGAATGGCTGTCGACCGCTCATTCGCCGCCGCCGGCGTTACCCGCACCATCAACTACGAGGTGAACGACGCGGCGACCATGGTCGAATTCATCCGCAACGGACTCGCCATCGGCATGCTGCCCCGATCGCTCCTCGAGACCACCGACGACATCACATTCGTGCCGATTCGAGACTACCCACCAGAGTTCCTGACAACAATCGCAGTCCCCGCAAACCGCCCCCTCGGCGCCGCCACCCGAGCGATGCTCGAAACCATCAAACGCCATACCAGGGCGTGACGCGCTAGGAGTACATACCGTCGAGTACGTCCCACGCCACACGGTTATCCACGCCCAGGTCCCCGGCGAGCGCCTTCACCTGTGCGGGCGCTCGCTTTTCCGCGTCGGGCTCACGCGGGATCATGACCCAGTGCGAACTCGAGTGAGCGCCTCTCGTGTCGGTCGCCCAGTCGGCCGCGGATGACCCGCTGGGAAAGACGAGCAGATCCGCGATACGACGGGGTCGAGCCCGCATCTCGGCGGGGTCTGTGGCTCTCGATGTGACGCTGTTCGAACTCGACCGGCGCATGGTCTTGGGTGGTGTGGCATACGTGCTCATGCTGTCGTCTCCTTATACGGTTGACTGCACGCATTCTGCGCCGCGTAGCTGAGAGCAGACTGGACCACGCGTGAGTGCTTGCTGATAGCGTGCTGCTCAGCAGCTTCTGCGCACACTCTCAGGGTTCTCTCAGCTGGACAGCTGATAATCAAGCCGTGACAGATCGAGAGGAAAGCGTGCGTATCCTCGTCGTCGACGATGAGCCGAGCATCGTCGACGTGATCTCGATGGCGCTGCGCCATCACGGATTCAGCGTGGAGACGGCCGGGAACGGCAAGGAGGCGCTGGCGGAGGTGCGCCATTGGCGTCCGCACGTGATGGTGCTCGACGTGATGCTGCCCGACATGGAGGGGTTCGAGGTTGCGCGGAGGCTGTCGGCGGAGCATGCCGAGGTCCCGATCCTGTTCCTCAGCGCCCGGGACACCACCGCCGACAAGGTGCGCGGTCTGACCACGGGCGGCGATGACTATGTGACCAAGCCCTTCAGCCTAGAGGAGCTGATCGCGAGACTGCGAATCATCCTCCGTCGCACAGGCGCCTACGGGGAGTCCTCCAGCCGCCTGATCTTCGCGGACCTCGAGCTCGATGAGGACACCTTCGAGGTCTCCCGTGCCGGTCGGCCGATCGAGCTCACGGCGACCGAGTTCCGACTGCTGCGCTACCTGATGCTCAATCCTCGGCGGGTGCTCACACGGGCGCAACTGCTCGATCACGTCTGGAGCTACGACTTCGGTGGCGACGCGCGAGTGCTTGAGACCTACATCAGCTATCTGCGCAAGAAGATCGACGCCGACGGGCCCCCGCTCTTGCACACCGTGCGCGGCGTCGGCTACTCCCTGCGGCTCCCCAAGGGCTGAGGCGAGTGTCGCTACGCGCGCGCCTGCTCGTCGGTCTCGTTGCGCTGGCTGCAATCGGCCTCGGCGCCGCCGCGATCGTGACCTACGAGGAGCAGCGTTCGTTCCTGCTGACGAGGGTCAATCAGCAGGTTGGCGACTCCAAGCTCCCCGTGTCCGTCGCGCTCGGTCTCATACACCCTGGCCAGTCCAAAGCCGGGCGCGGGGGCTCGGGAGCCACCTCCGGTCGGGCGCCGAGCACGTTCCAGACCTCCGGGACCTACGGCGTGCTGCTCGACGCAAGCGGCAAGGTGGTCGAGAGCCACTCGTTCACCTATGGTGAGGCCGCGCCCTCGCCTCCGGCGTTGGGAGCCAAGCTGCCGATGTCGCAATTCAAATCGACGCGGCTTCGTCTGTTCACGGTCAACTCGAAGTCCGGCTCGGGTCAGCGCTACCGCGCGGCAGCGCTCTCGATTTCCGGCGGACGCACCCTGGTGATAGCCGTACCGCTGAACGAAGTCGATCAGACGCTTCAGCGGCTGATCCTCGTAGAGGTGTTGGTCGGCGCCGCGGTGATCCTTGGGCTGATAGCGCTCGGATGGGTCGTGATCCGATTGGGCCTGCGGCCTCTTGAGCGAATGGGAAGGGTCGCCAGCGAGATCGCGCACGGAGATCTCACGCGACGCGTCAGTCCGGACAACCAGCGAACGGAGGTCGGGCGGCTCGGAGCGTCACTGAACGAGATGCTGGTGCAGATCGAGCAGGCATTCGAGGCTCGCGGCGAGAGCGAGGACCGCCTGCGCCGCTTCCTGTCCGATGCCTCGCACGAGCTGCGCACGCCGCTCGCGTCGATCCGTGGCTACGCCGAGCTGTTCCGCCTCGGCGCCGCGAACGAACCCGAGGAGCTCGAACGAGTGATGGCCCGGATCGAGGCCGAGGCGACCAGGATGGGGGTCCTCGTCGAGAACCTGCTCGTGCTCGCACGGCTCGATGAGCTGCCCGAGATGCGACTCCTCCCGGTGGATCTGAGCGAGCTTGCCGAGCATGCTGCGCAGGACACGCGGGCACTCGCTCCGCAGCGGGAGGTTCGCCTCACGGCGAAGGGCGCAGTGCGGGTGCTCGCGGATCCTGAGCAGCTGGGACAGGTGCTCGCGAACCTGACCCGCAACGCGGTGATTCACACGCCCCCGGAAACCGCGATCGAGATCAGCGTTCGGCCCGAAGGTGATCGAGCCGTGCTCGAGGTTCGCGACCACGGTCCCGGTCTGCCGGCCGACGCCGGAGACCGGGTGTTTGATCGCTTCTGGCGCACGGAGGGAGGTCGAAGCCGGGGGCCCGGCGGGTCCGGGCTGGGCCTGGCGATCGTCAAGGCGATCGTTCAATCCCATCACGGCGAAGTGCACGCGGGCAACGCCCCCGACGGTGGTGCGGTGTTCCGGGTGACGCTTCCGATCATGCAGGCATCCCCGCACGCCGGGACCCGCGTGCAGCCCGCGGCCGCTACCGACTTCGAGCGTCTCGGGCCGGGAACGTGATGCGCTCTCTGGAGATGCTCAGGTTCCTCTCGCACGGCTCACAGGGACCCCGACCATTGTGGACCTCATACCCGGTACGGACCGGTCCACGAAAGGAAACAGGATGATGCTGAAGCGACTTAAACAACTCGTGATCGGGGGCGCGGCATTGGGCGCGCTCGTCCTCGGCAGCTCGGCCATCACCGGAGCCGCGGCGGGCAGCACCGGTTCATCCTCGACCACGACCACGCTGCACGCAAGGGCCGCCGCGCCCGCCAGCGTCGGCGGCGGAACGACCAGCGCGATGGACCATGTTCGTGATGGTCGGATTGGTGATCCACACCTCACCGATCACGAGCTGTACGTCAGACACCACCAGCGCCTAGCCACCCTGGCTTGATGACGTTCGCAGCCCGCGTCTGGCGCATCTGCAGGTCTGTTCAGGTGCATAGGCGGGCTCGCCGGCAGCTCATTCGCTGCGGACCGGACTCACGAGCGTGCCAAGCTCGTCGATCTCGACCTCGACGGTATCGCCGTCGCGCAGGAAGCGTCCCTGGGCGGCACCGACGCCCGCGGGCGTGCCGGTGGCGATGATGTCGCCGGGCAGCAGCGTGAGCGTGCGCGAGAGCCAAGCGATGAGCTCGGCCGGCCCGAAGATCAGGTTGGCCGTGGTTCCCTGCTGGAGTACCTCCCCATTGACTCGTGTGCGTAGCTCGAGCGCTCCCAGGTCGCCGATCTCATCGAGGGTCACAAGCGCCGGTCCGCAGGGCGCGAACGTGTCGATCGCCTTCCCGCTCGTCCACAGCGGATTTTGGAATTGGAGGTCGCGCGCGGTCACATCGTTGAAGGGCATCGCGCCGGCGAGGTAGGAGAGCGCGTCCTTCGCCGCCACGTTCCTGGCGGTGCGGCCGATCACGAGTGCCAGCTCCGCCTCGTAGTCGACGAACTCGGGGTGCGCGGCGGGCAGGGTGATCTGCTGGCCGCTGCCAGTGAGCGAGTTGGCGAACTTGGCGAACCACATCGGAGCGGCCGGTATCTCCTGGCCCGTCTCCTCGGCGTGGTCACGGTAGTTCAAACCCATGCAGATGATCTTCTGCGCGTCGGGGATCGGCGCGCAAAGCGTGACGTCCGCGAGCGGGATTCGTTCGTCCGCGTCCGCCGCCCGCGCGGAAAGCTCGCGCAGCCCGTCACCGTCGAGTGCCTCGAGCAGCCCACGGACGGTTAGGGCGGGTGCGTCCATGGAGCTCGCAGGCACGAGCGTGTCCTCGACCTGGATCGCCGCTTCTTGCCCGGCGGCGGTCTGGTGGCTGAGCAGGCGCACGGCAGCTCAATCCTCGCCTTGCATGTCGACCGGCGGCTGCGATGGGCTCAGCTCCCCGGCCATTGCGCGGCCGTGTATCTGGGCGAACGACCCCCCCGAGGCGACGGCCTCGGCGATGCGGGCGGGGTCTACGAACACGCCGATCGGGTTTGCGTGGAAGTCGGGGCTCGTGCGCATCCACTCCTTCGAGGCGTGCCAGTCGCCGAAGTTGTCGACCTGCAGCTCGACGCGGTTCCCGTCGGGGTCCCTGTAGTAGTAGGACAGCGTCATCCCGTGGTCGATGCAGATGTCGGGCTCAATCCCCGCGTCGCGCAGGCGCAGATAGCTTGCGTTCAGGTCGGCGAAGCTGTCGTACTCAAACGCGCTGTGGTGCATGCCGGTTCGCGTCTCGCGGTCGGGGTCATCGACGAAACCGGGGAAGCACAGCAGAGCTATGCGATGGTTCGCGGCATCGTTTGTCAGCCATGCCCCGGTCGCGTCCTGAAATGTAACCTCCGCTCCCACGACGGTCGTATACCAGTCGATCAGCTCTTGCAGCCTTGTGGTCTTGAGGTTGAAGTGATGGAACGTCGGCCTCACTGGTGTGTCGGTGCTCATCGGCATGCCTCTCTGTCGGTTGCTCAGCCCGACCGGATGAGTTGCCTCACCACGGGATCGACGCGCTGGTTTCGTGACGTAGGCCGGGACCGATGTCGGCCTCTGAGTGAACGTGGCGCGGCGGCGTATAGAAGGTCGAGTATGGGCGTAGCCGCAGCGCCACCCGTTTCTCCTGGCGCGCGCCCTCGGCCACCATTGGCCGTACGTCCTCTGACATGGGCGTGCCGGCCATCACGCCTGCGATGCGCATCATGACGTCGACGACCGAATCAAAGTCGGTGTCGATAACCGCGTCGCAATAGACCTGGAGGTAGCTGGGCGGCCATTGCTCATCGAGGACGCACAGGGCCACCTTCGGGCTGCGGGCGACGGCCTTGGCCTTGGCCCGCTCGGCCATGGTCGAGACAAGGATCTCGTTCTCGTGCAGGCAGTAGAAGACGATCGACATCGCCGGGCCATCCTCGGCACGGTTGTAGCCGAAGATCGCGGTGCGGTGATCGAGCACGAACTGCTGGCGCTGCTCTGGCGTCATGTTCCTGACTTCCTCGCTTGAGCGGCTCGGCAGATAACGGCTACAGTATTACCATAAGTCGAAGAAAAACGCATGGAGGTAGCGACTCCCAACGACCACCGCTCGGGCCGCCGGGGAGCCCGTCGTGGTGGTCCAGCCGGCCAGCGGCCCCTGTCTACCGGAGGGGGCGCCCGCCGCGATCACTTGAGCGGATCGTGACCGTCGCGCTTGAGATCGTCGACGAGGTTGGCATGGACGCGTTCAGCATGCGCCTGCTCGCGGACCGCTTGGGGTCGGGCACCGCGACGCTCTACCGACACCTCGCCGGCAAGCACGAGCTCATGTTCTACGTGGTCGATCGAATCCTTGGCGAGGTGGATATCGACATCGATGCCGATACCCTCAGCGGCACGACGTGGCAGCACGCCACCGCCCGCGGGGCCAGCGCCTTCTACGAGGTCCTCAAGAGCCACCCCAACGCGCTGGCGCTGCTCGTATCCCAGGTTCCCGTGGGGCCAAACGCACTCATCAACCGAGAGCGCAGCGTGGCAGTGCTCCTTGCCTGCGGGTTTCCGCTGGATCTCGCTGCGCGGGCCTACACGGCGGTCGCACACTACGTCGTCGGATTCGCCCTGCAGCAGCATGCACCGGGAGCCCCGCAACGCGAGAATGCCGCGAGGCTGCGGGAGTTCTACCGTGCCCTCGACGCAGAGACCTACCCCGCGACCGTCTCTGCAGCCGACGCGCTCACGAGCGTGCCGCTCGATGAGGAGTTCCGATTCGGGTTGCGGCTGGTGCTCGATGGGATCGAGCGCCGGCGATCGTGAAGTCTTCCTCGATGGGCGCGGCGGGTTTCGAACCTGCGACCTCTCGAGCGTCTTCGGGACCCGAAAGGCCCAAGAATGACTCAGACGTGGGCGAGCTCGTACACCCACGGGCGAAGCTCACGGTCGCGTTGTTGGGGATCAAGCCTGTTGCATTTGCTCGCGCTAAGCAGCGAGCGCCGCGTACCGGCTCGTGCCCTACACCTCAGACGGCGATTGCCAGGCGTCGAGCCGTGCCTTCCCGTTTGCTGTGGGAAGCGGCGAGGGGGTGCGGGTGACATGGTCTGGGTCGAGTTCGAGCGTCGAGCCGAAGCACGACGTGCTTGGGAGCCTCCGCGACGAAAAGCGCCTTAACTGCTCAAGCTTCTCGGGCCCACTGGGCGTTCCAGCGCGGCATCAATGTGCGTCCACATTGCAGGGATGCAATCAACGTCCAGATGCGGGCGACCGAGTGATTCGTGATGGAACAATCGTGGATTGACCGCAGCCTTGCAGCGCCGGGCAGCGGCGAGGAGGAGCCGGCGACGGCCACCTCGTGGCTCTGTCCTTCGAGCTTCGACCGCCGTCGCCTGGTTGACATGGAGGAGCGCGCCCGTCCCGCGCGCCAGAGGACGTTCGCGATCCTCACGCTCGCGGCTGTGGCCAGCGGCCCGTGGCTCAGCTGGTGGCCATTGCTGTGCCTGATCCCCGGCGCGGCATGCTTCGCCGTCAGCGACCGGTTGGTGCCCCGGGTCAAACGCCCGGAGTACGTCAGGTTCGGCACGTGGGTCGCGAGCGAGCTCGTGATCGCCGGCGCGGTGTCGCTCAGTGGCGGGCCGACCGCTCCGAACTTGTCCTGGCTTGCCGTCCCCGTCATCCTCCTGAGCTCGCGCTTTCCGATGCGCGGCGTAGTCGTCGGCGTCGCTATCAGCATGGCCCTCGTCGTGTTGGTCGCCTTCGGCGTCAATCCGACGGCCGTCATAGCCGACCCAGCGCTCGTGATCGCTCCGCTCGTACTCGTCCTATGCGTAGCGGTGCTCACGATCCCGCTGATGGACTCAGACATCCAGTTCCGCAACGACGCGGTCATCGATCAGCTCACTGGCATGCTCAACCGCAAGGCGCTCAGCACGCGCGTCCCCGAGCTCGTCCAGCAGTCGCAGATAACCGGCGAGCCGGTCGGGCTCATCGCCTGCGATCTGGACCATTTCAAGGCCATCAACGACACGCACGGGCACGCAGTCGGAGATGCGGTTCTCAAGGACGCCACCTACGCGCTACGCAAGCAGCTGCGCGCGTTCGACTTCGTCTACCGACTCGGCGGCGACGAGTTCCTGGTGCTGCTTCCGGGATCAGATCGCGAGCAGACCGTCGAGCTCGCCGGACGGCTGGGCGAGGCGATCTCGAGCGAGCGCGTCGGCGGACTGTTTGTCACGATGAGCCTCGGCGTAGCCGCCTCCGCGCGCGGCGAGCCGTTCGACTACGACTCGGTGTTCGGCAAGGCCGACGCGGCGCTCTATGAGGCCAAGCAGGCGGGGCGTGACAGGGTCCGCATGGCCCAAGCCGAGTCGGTTGCACAACTCGTGTGAAGGTCGCCGCGCCGCGCTCGGCCCAGATGCGGGGCGCCGTCATCGAGCCGCTGTACATCACCGATCCTTTCGAGGGATCGATCGCCGACAGCAGTCGTGGCCGGATGGCGATCGCCACGGGCATCGCCACCGCCCTCGAGCAGTTCTTGGCATGAGCCGAATCGCCCTGCTCCGAACCGAGGCCGCGCGAGTCACACCAGGCTCACCCCTTCCCGTCCGCTCCGTAAGCCTTCAGGTGGTAGTGAAGCTCCGTAGGCCAGGCTGGCCCGGCACCGGAATGCTGTGGACATGGGCCCAGATCTGATTGCCCGGGCAGTGGCGCCCGCGATAGCACGCGTGCGGAGCCCCGAAGTAGAACCGCACCCGGCCCCGGGCCACCTGAGCCTTGAGGCTGGCTGTCGATGTGAGTGATCCGTCCACGCTGTTGAGGACGAGGACGGGAAGGTCGTCACGCGCCACGAGTCCGACGACGTCGTTGATGTTGGCGCTCGCGACCTCGTAGCGGGCCCCGTCACGGTGGGCGCGCAGATAGCGGCTCAGCGCCGGGCTGCTGATGTCGGTCATCAGCGCGTCTGTGCGTGCGCGGCGGATCAGGTAGGCATCCTTGGTCAGTGACGCCGCCAGCAGGCCAAGTCCAAGACATACGAGGACGAC